>Ga0310786_10002538_pt1 | contig 27753 bp, 18 predicted proteins | sample AusTroGonzalo_MG_FD_203881 | JGI IMG/M metagenome (GOLD analysis project Ga0310786, IMG submission 203881) | Bovine rumen microbial communities from tropical cattle in Woodstock, Queensland, Australia - Gonzalo_03 (v2) (version 2) | ecosystem: Host-associated > Mammals > Digestive system >...
GCCTTCCATCAATTTTTCGCCGATTTCATCGGTCATTTGGTGCGCAATGATGATACCGCGCTTCAGACTGTCCAGGTGGCTCTCCTCGGGATAGGACCACAGGTCGTAGATGTTCGCAGGGGCGTTGTACGACAGTCTCAGTTGCAGGCGGTAGTGCCCGGCACGGTCGCTGACGCCGATGGGCACGCGGAGCGAACTGACATCGATGAGGCCCTCGTCGCTGCTGTCAATCACCCAGTGGCCTAACTTCACCGCCTTCCAGAGTATGTAGCCGCTGCTGTACACCTTCTCGCAGCGCTCCAGACGCCAGTAGAGCGTGTCGCCCCGCAGGGAGCGTCCGCTATAGTTCGCTACCTGCACTTTTCCATAGATGCCTTCCTCGTTGGTGAAGCATAGCTTGTCGGCCACGAAGAGTGCCACTTTGTCCGAGCAGAAGCCACGCCACTCTTCGGGTTTGATGATGCGCTTGCTGTCCATGAACGCGTCGAGCATACCGACATAGGCGGAGCCCTGGCCGGGATAGTCCTGAATGTCGAGCAGCTGGAAACCCGCCATGTTCGGCGTCCGCAGGTCCATCTCGATGTCCTGTTTGTAGAGACGCGCGGCCCACTGGCCTGAGGCGCGGTGGTAGTCGTCGCTCTGCTGCAGCATGTTGTTCTCTGCCAGCCGCTGGCGGAACACCTCCATATTATAAGGATAGAGCACGCCGGTGTATTTGTTGATCTCCCGGAAATTGGGATAAATCTGGAACTGTCCCGTTTCGTGCGAGATGACGGGCACCGACGAACGGCTGCACGCCTCGGCAAAGTTCATCGAGGTATTGGGGTGGAAGTGGTTGATGACGCCGCCCTCGTAGGCATCGGCAAAGGAGAAGGAACCGCGTGTGTGGGTGTCGTAGGCGCCCCATGCCTCGCCCCCGACACGACAGGTCGTAAAGTAGTCCATGCCGGGTTTCACACCCTGATAGCCTAAGTAGTAGTTCGAGCCGAAGGTGTAGAGCTTATCGGGGGCTATGCGGCGGAAATCAGCGATGAAATCGGCCATCTTATCGATGGAGCCCCACAGTTCGTTGCCCAAGGCGAACATCCGGAATGACGGGTGGTGACCGTACCACCGCAGGATGTTCTCGCCCTCTTTGTGGAGAAACTGCATGAGCACCGTGTCCTCGGCGTTGAAGTCGCCCCAGAACGGCAGCTCGGGCTGCAGGATGATACCGGCCTCGTCGGCAGCCAGGAAGGCTGCTTCCGGCGGACACCAGGAATGGAAGCGCACGTGGTTGAGGCCATAGTCCTTGCACGTCTGCATATATGCCTGCCATGAGGCGAGGTCCATGGGGACGTGGCCGGTCAGCGGCCACACGCAGGCATCGTGGCGGCCACGCAGGAACAGGCGGTGGCCGGCAGCATCGTAGAAGTGGTGGTCGCGGACGGTGATAGCGGAGAGTGAATGGTGCTCCTGGGAGTTTTGGGACTCCTGGGAGTTCTCAGAAATCTGGGAAATGGTGGCGTTGATGAGCTCTATCCGACCGATGATGCCGTTCCAGTTCGTCTGTGTGTCTTCGGTATAGGCGTGGCTGCTGGCATAGAGCTGTTCGGGTACGCCGCTGCTGTTGTCGACCATGACGGCCAGCTCGTGGCGGCCAGGCGTCAGTTGCAACGTGAGGTCATAGACCTGAGGCGTGGAGATGTCGTTGGACGTCCCGCAGCGACGGCCGTCGACATAGACCTCCGAGGGTTTCGTGCGTTCAAAAAACAATGTGACGGGCTGTCCCTTCCAGCTGTCGGGAATGACGACGGTGCGCCTGTACCACGCGCGACCTTTATAAGAAAAGAGGCGTGATAGGTGTGTCGTTTCTCCTTTCCACTCCAGGGCATGACCGCGACGGTTCGTGTCGGTGGTTCCCGGCAGCAGGACGCTGTCCGTGAACAGCGACTCGGGGCGTACAAGACGTTGCTCATCGAGTGCGAACGCCCACTTGCCGCTGAGGTCGAGCCGATGCTGTCCAGTTAGCGTCTTGGACTGTTGGGCTGACAACGGCAGGGCGAACAGCGCAGTCAGGAGGAGAAGGGCTCTTGTCATGGTCTACTGTGCATGGATTTCCTGAAGCAGACGGTCGGCATGGCCCCAGCGGTCCATCATGAAGAGGACGTAGCGGATGTCGACACCGATGCAGCGCGCCAGCTTGGAGTCGAAGAAGATGTCGCTGGAGAGCGAGTCCCAGTTGCCGTCGAAGGCGAGGCCGATGAGACGGTTCTTGCCGTCGAACATCGGTGAGCCGCTGTTACCGCCGGTGATGTCGTTGGTGGTGAGGAAGCAGAGCGGCATATCACCAGCATTGCTGAGGAGGTCGAGCATCTCGGGTTCCACTCGATAATCCTCGATGAAATCGCCCGTTTTCATCTTTGCCACCATGCTCGGCGCCTTGGTCTGGAACCCCGAGGGACGACCGCCGAGGTTGTACTCCTTCACCTGACCGTAGGAGAGGCGCATGGTGAAGTTGGCATCGCTATAGTGGGGCATATCCTCCTCCATACGCAACTTGGCGGCGCAGAGATAACGCTCCTGCTCGTCAATGCTATCGTCAACCTCGTTAAAGGCGGCGTAGAGGTCGGTCAAGGCCGCCGTGAGCTGAAGGCCGAAGTCGACACCGAGGTCGCGGTCGAACGACTTCTTATTAGGATAGAGGCGTGCCTTCTTCTTCATCAGGAGCGACTTGGTATAGAGGGCATCGGCATAGCGCTGGCAGTCGCCACTGTAGTCGCGGTCGATGGTCTCGAAGACAGAGCTGCGAAGAGGATCCTCAGCGGACATCTTCTCACGGTAGTTTTGGAGCAATTAGCCCAGGATTTCGCAATCGGTGTCGTAGTCCCATGTCTCTCCATTGTCCTTGATATTGATGTGCTGACGCTTGCCACGACCAAGGGGCTGTGCACCGTTATGGACGAACATGGCGCGTGTAGACAGCTCGTCAGTACGGCGGAAAGTCTCGCCAAAGAGCATCATGGCTTTGGAAATCCGCAGGCGCTTGGCATAGAGACGCTCCAGCAAGGCGAAGTCGAGCTGGCCTTTGAAGAGGCCGGTGCTATCCTGCCAGCGGCGCAGCTGCTCTTCAAACTGCTGCTTCTGACCGATTAGGCCGATGGAATCGATACATTTGTTCATGCCAAGGGAGTTCTTCCAGTAGTTGCTGGACTGCGCGTACTTCGAGTCGTACTTGATGCGCACGGCCTCGGAAGCGTCCATGTGACGCTTCATCACCTCCTGCTTGACACCACGCACTTGAGCACGGATGGCGTTCTGCTCGTAACGCTCGCGGATGCCGTAGCTCGACAGGTAACGCGACGTGCTGCCGGGATAGCCCATGGTCATCGAGAACGAACCCTCCTGATAACCGTCGGGAGAGATGCGAGCCCAGTGCTCGGGGTGGTAGGGCACGTTGTCCTTCGAGTAGTCGGCGGGACCGTTGGTTTTCGGGTCGGCATAGATACGGAAGACGGAGAAGTCGCAGGTCTGGCGCGGCCACATCCAGTTGTCGGTCTCGCCGCCGAACTTACCCATCGACTTGGGGATGGCGAAGACCAGACGCAGGTCGCGGAAGTCACGGTAGGTGGTGACAAAGTAGCGGTTCCCCTCATAGAACGGCTTCAACTCCAGACGCAGCGTAGAGTCCTTCTCGCGCACGTCCTTAGACCATGCGTTCTCGATGGAATCGAGGAAAACGGAGCGCTTCTCCGCCGACAGCCCGCCCAGTCCCATCTCCATGAGCTGTGGCGTCACGTCCTTCTGCTCGACCATGAACGAGACGAACATATTCTTGTTGGGCAGTTCCTCCTCGAACGACTTGGCATAGAAACCATTCAACATATAGTCGTGCTCGACAGTGGAGTGCGAGCGGATAGACTCGAAACCGCAGTGGTGGTTGGTGAAGACAAGGCCATCGGGACTGACGACCACGCCCGAGCAGTAGCCCGAGAAGTTGACAACGGCCTTCATGATGGCATCGTCGGCCTGATACAGTTTCTCGTAGGGCAACTCATAGCCCTCCATCTTCATCGTCTCGTAGACGGCATTGGGCAGGTTGTAGAGCGTCCACATACCTTCATCGGCGTGGGCTGCCGTCAGGGTACCTGTAGCAAATAAGGCAATAAGTAGTTTCTTCATGCGTATCTTTATTTATTTTCTGAATCTCTTTCCAATGACGGGAAGGCTCGACAGAGGCAGGTCACGCTTGATGACCATAGCCAGGAAACCAACAATCAGGATGGTGTTGATGACGAGAGCCACCCATGCCGGCACGTGGTCACGGACAAAGTACATGGCACAGAAGGCGCATAGGGTAGCCAGCACATAGGTCATGATGTCTTTCATCGGATAGGGGATGGGGTTCTTCCGCTGTCCGATGACGTAGCTCAGCACCATCGCCGTGCCATAGCCGGCAACGCCGCCCCAGGCGCAGGCCCAATAGCCGTACTCCGGAATAAACAGAATGTTGACGGCAAAGAGCACCAGACAGCCGGCCAGCGAGAACCACGCACCGTAGATGGTCTTGTCGATGAGCTTATACCAGAACGACAGGTTGAAGTAGACTCCCATCATAATCTCGGCAGCCATGACGATAGGTACGACACCAAGGCCCTCTCGGTAGTCCTCACCTATTATATATTGCAGCACGGGCATCCAGCCGACGACACAGAGGAAAGCCAGCAGGGTGAAGATGAGGAAGTACTTCATGGCTGAGGCATAATACTCGGTCTTGTCGGCATCCTTCGACTTGGCAAAGACGATGGGCTCGTAGGCATAGCGGAAGGCTTGGGTAATCATAGCCATGATCATTGCTATCTTCACGCAGGAGCCGTAGATACCTAACTGCACGTTAGCCTCGGCCTCGTCGGGATAGACAAGAGGGAAGATGATCTTGTCGGCCACCTGGTTGAGGATGCCGGCAATGCCGAGGACGAGGATGGGCCACGAGTAGCCGAACATCCGCTTCAGCAAGGCACCATCGAAATGCCAGCGAACCTTAAACAGGTCGGGTACGAAGAACAGAGTGATGAAACCGGTGCAGAGCAGGTTGATGAAGAAGACGTAGAATACCGATGTCTTGCCGAGAATGACGAACCAGAATACGTTCATGCCGATGTTCAGGAAGATGAACAGCAGCTTGAGCGACGCGAAGCGGATGGCCCGCTTCTGGTAGCGCAGATAGCTGAAGGGGATGGCCTGCAGAGCATCGAGGGCCACGACGACACCCATCATCAGCAGGTATTCGGGATGTGCCTGATAGCCTAAGGCATCGCTGATTTCACCGATGAAACCGAATAAAAACGCCAGGAACAGAACCGACAACGTGCCTACAACAGCCATCGCCGTCGTAAAGACCGTGTCGGGCCAAGCCTCTCCCTTTTGGGGGAGGTTGGAGGGGGCTTCGTTGGCAAAGCGGAACAGCGTTGTCTCCATACCAAACGTCAGCAACACCAAGATGAGGGCTGTGTAGGCATAGACATTCGTGCTGATACCGTAGTCGCCCGAGTCCTTGGGCATATAGTGCGTGTACAGCGGAACGAGCAGGTAGTTCAGGAACCTGCCAACGATGCTGGAGAGACCATAGATGGCCGTATCCTTTGCGAGTGATTTCAGATTAGCCATTTTTCTTTTTCGTTATTTCGTTATTTCGTTATAACGTTATTTCGCGATTATCCAAAGAACATATAACAGATGGCGATGGCGGCGATGATGCCAGCCAGGTCGGCCAGCAGACCGCAGGCCACGGCGTGGCGTGTGTAACGGATGCCAACGGAGCCGAAGTAGACGGCGAGGATATAGAACGTGGTGTCGGTGCTGCCTTGGAAGACGCACGATAGGCGACCGACGAACGAGTCGGCACCAAAGGTGGTCATCGCGTCGACCATCATGCCACGGGCACCGCTACCGGAAAGTGGTTTCATCAGTGCCGTGGGCAGGGCGCCGACAAAGTCGCTGTTCAGCCCTGTAGCCTCAACTCCCCACTGGATGCCGCTAATGAGCATATCCATAGCTCCCGAGGCGCGAAAAACACCGATTCCAACGAGAATTGCCACGAGATAGGGGATGATGCGGACTGCCGTGGTGAAACCATCCTTGGCTCCCTCGATGAAGGCGTCGTAGACGTTCACCTTCTTGCGCATTCCGGCAAGGATAAAGCCGACGATAATCGTCATCAAGAGGATATTGGCAATGGTGGTGCTCACATTGTTCATCGTCTCGCTGTCGAGCTGACTGAAACCCCAGATGACGGCGGCAATGACAGCACAGGCACCGCCAAGTGCCAGCAGCAGCGTGCGGTTAAGCAGGTTGATGCGCTGATACAGCGAGGTGACAATAATGCCTGCAAGGGTCGAGAAGAACGTGGCCAGCAGGATGGGGATGAAGATGTCCGTAGGCTGTGCAGCCCCCATCTGAGCTCGGTAGACGAGGATGCTGACGGGGATGAGCGTCAGGCCACTGGTGTTCAGTACGAGGAACATGATCATCGGGTTTGACGCCGTGTCCTTCTTCGCGTTCAGCTCCTGCATCTGCTCCATGGCCTTCAGACCCAGTGGTGTCGCTGCATTGTCGAGGCCGAGCATATTGGCGGCAACATTCATGAAGATGCTGCCCGTGACGGGATGCCCCTCGGGGATGTCGGGGAACAGCCGCTTGAACAGCGGTGCCAGGAGACGTGACAGCACATTGACCACACCGCCACGCTCACCAATCTTCATGATGCCCAGCCAGAGGGCCAGCACACCAGTCAGACCAAGGGATATTTCAAACGCGGTCTTCGACGACGAGAACGTCGAATCCATCATGGCCGGAAAGACGCTGAAATCGCCGAAAAACACCAATTTCACCAAAGCCACAACGAAAGCGATGATGAAGAAAGCTATCCAAATATAATTCAATACCATACGTCCTGCAAAGGTACAAATAAGTACGCGAAAATGCAAAAAAAGAGTCTTTCTTTTTGTGCTTTCGCTTCTTTTTTGTAATTTTACCCGCCAAAATGTGTTGCTTATGAAAACGACAAGTCTTTTTCCACTATTCATCACCGCCATACTGTCGGCCTGCCTGCTGTCATGCGAGAAGGAGCAGTTCGACAAGAACGCCTACAACGAGTTGGTTGACTTCCAGTTTCTTATTGACAATGTTGACAAGGAGCATACCTGGTGTCTCACCCACAGCGACACCGTCACCATCACCAACAAGGGCGAGGACATCTACTCCGTACAGGTGCTGACGAAGGATCCCTTCAGCGAGAGCGGCGCCGAGATTGCCGCCGAGGGCGTCTGCTTCCTGAACGAGCAGAAGGACGGCTACGCCACAACGCTGGCCTACACCCTGCCACTGATACAGCGTCAGGCCTACATTGCAGCGAAAAGGAGTGACGGCAGCTATATCGGCGTAAAAGCCTTCAATGTAGGGGCCGACACCGTGGACCTGGGCTATACCCTGCCAACACCAACGACGACACTCCAGACGCCGAAGCCCCAGACATTCACCTACCTCTACGAGGAGGGGTTCCCGTTGCCTGGCGACTTTGACTTCAACGACCTGGTGCTGCGCATCAGCAAACAGAACGGAGAGTACTCCTATCAGGTGGACCTGAAGGTGACGGTAGAGGCCGTTGGCGCCGTCAAGTCGTTTGCCGCTGCCATCCTGCTGGCCGGCGTCAAATACGATGACATCAGCCAGATGGAAATCCTTGAGGGCGAAAGCATGGACAAGGGCTACCCACTGATGCGTCTCAACATCACCAAAGAACAGACACTGCTGAAGAGCAGAAGCGGCGAAGCGGTCATCAACCTCTTTGAGAGCGGCCACTACGTGCTCAACCATGAGCTCAACACGATGGGCTCGGTGCAGACACTCTTCTACAACACCGAGACGACACCGACGGAGACGACCAGTGCCACGGTGGAGCCTGTCACCCGTACCTACCGCATACATTTCAAGAACCGTAACGCCCGCCTGCTCACCTTCGACCAGATAGACCCGTTCCTCGTCCAGGAGTACAACGGCGGTCTGTGGGAGATTCACACCTACCGCTACAAGTTCCAGGAGACGCTTCGCAGTATCTATGGCGGTAAGACCGACTTCTACGACAACCACATCAGCTGGTCAATCGTTGTTCCAAAGGCTGACTTCCGCTGGAGCGTCGAAGGAATGTCGCTTGGCACCTACAACAGCAATACGGGTGAGACCTTCGGCCCCTACACTTCGTTTGCCGACTGGATGAAGGACCACACACAGAACAACGACTGGTACGAGCGTGTTGCCTATCCGCGCTACCTCTACTAAACACAGCATTGCTGCTACTGCTTAAACAAGCGATAAAACAAAGGTGGCGCCTCAGCAATCTGCCGAAGCGCCACCTTTTGTTATGTCATTGACATCCTTAGTACAGATATTCCGTCACGGGATTATTGTACCATCCTGCATTGACAGGATTGCTGGGATCCTTAGCAAACTCCGTGAAGTCAGGATAAGCAAGCTTGATGCATGTCCACTCCTTCGGCCAGCGCCAGTCACCGGGGATAATGACACCGTGAGGATCCTGACCAACCGTAGCCACGTGGACATCACGCTCAGGCGACTTCACCCAGAAGTCAGCAGAGGCGATATTGAAGCCAGCAGGCTTCGGGAGAGACAGCAACGTCACGGGTTCACGAGACTGGAACTTGTCGTTCTCGTTGGGGTCGCCAGTGTTAATGAACTTTCCGGCAGAGCCGTTCAGCACAGCATGAACCTCCTGGCCACCGAAAATTACGTCATTGTTAAGATAGACCTTCAGGTTATAGGAAGCACCCGTGCAGCAGAGCGTCACGTCAATCTTCGTCGAGTCGATGGTGTACTCGTCATTCTGGTGGTAGCAGACCTTCAAGACAACGTCGTTCATGTCGTAGTCAGAGCGCCAGGAATCCTCGAAGGCATAGCTCCATATCTGAGACTTCACCTTCTTGCGTGGAGGAGTACCGGGGTTATAGCCGGGCGTACAGCCAGACACACCGAGGGTGAAGCCTTCGTCGGCTGTCACGTTCATATTGGCACAACCCTTGTCGACCATCACGGCACCGCCGTTACCATCGGGAGAAGCCGTCTTGCCGATGGGGTCAAATACATTGCCAGTAGCACCATAGCCATTGAGGATAAAGTCGCGCATAGCCACATAAGTATCTGTACCCTGGCCTTTTCCTGCACCGATGGTGGCGTCGTCAACGCTCACGGCGATGTTGTTGATGAAATATCCCTGCGTGATGGGCTCATTACCTGTCCAGTTGATGTAGGACAGACCACCGGCCTGCAGCACAGCATAGCCGCTCGTCGGGCCAATCCAGCTGCTGTTGTTGTTCCACAGCGTGCCAACCTCTATCAGCGCACCGGCAGCCAGTGCCACGTAGCTGTTGGTAGCAGTACCGTCAGTGCCGTCGCTCATCATCAGCTCACCGCCGACCTTGAAATAGGAACCACCGGTCATCTCAATGACGTAAGCACGCATATCCTGCTCGCAGTAGAATTGGCAGGCATTGAAGATACGGGTATTGGGCGTATCGTAGTTGCCGCCCCACGACTCTGCCGTTCCCGACTTCACGATGTGTGCCACACCGTGGTTGTAGAAGTTGCTCAGACCGGCACCACCCTTCAAGGTGGTACACTTGAACGTACCGTAGTTATGGAACTTTCCGAAGTTGTTGTTGAACGTAGCAATGTCAATACTTCCGCCATTGTAGCCTTCAAGGCCCTCGGCGTTACCATTAGTAACAACAATCGCGCCGTCACCGGTAACTTTTCCGCCGGGCATCACCACGAGGCGAGCCTCGTTGACGAAAGTCATCGTGATACCTTCGGGGATATTCAGCTCACCACCGGCATCAACAACGATGACGGCACCTCCGCCAACACGCTGTTCGCCGCTGTTGTTAGGACTGGCTACCGTCCACTTGCCACTGATGTAGACGCTACGGGCGTCACCGTACTGCTGCTCTGTGGAAAGGACATTGATGCCCTTGTTGTAGGTACCAGTAATCTTGAACTTCTTGGCATAGGTCGCATCCTCTACATGGGAGGCAGGTGTGCCATCTACCCAGTAGCGCTCACCGCCAGTATAAACGGGATAGACAGGCTGTGTCCAAACGTTCAGCCAGCTACTCCTTGACTCGCCGAGGGCGTTCACGATGGCATAGAAGGCATCAATCTTCCTTTTGTGCGTATCAAGATATGCTGCAGTGTTGTTGGGATTATATTCAAGCTCAATAGCATCATAGGCAGCCTTCAGCGGAAGGATGGTGTTGTTCCAGAAAGCAAGGTCGTCATCCTTACCATTAAAGCTACCCCAACTAGGATCTACTGTGAATCCAAAGCCTGGTGCTGTGGGCTGAGTGGTAATCGTGATTTCTCCACCTTCCACCCAATGGCCTTCTGTAGCGGGCACGTCGTAGCCATTGTCGTAGTTGTCCACCGTATTCTCGTCCGTCGGCTCCTTGGCATCTGTCAAGAACGACTTGGCATAGGCATTATCGGGGATAGTAATGTCTGGAACTTCTGGAGACGTCGAACTGCGGAACATACCACGCGCCGACGCAACCAGCGGAGTGCCGATAGTCACAGCGAGCTTGCCGTCGACAATAGGAGCCGTACGGTAGAACGTGTGTCCGTGACTGTCCGTAACGCCGACAAAGAACGTCGTGACAGCCTTCGGATACTCGAATGAGCGCACCAGTTGCTGCCCGTTTTTGACGGTTCCCTGCGTCAGCACGGTACCATACTCGTTGGTTAGCGGGTCATTGGAATAGACTGTGATGTCGTAGGTCTCATCAAAGTCCATGTTAATGGTTATGGCCGTCGAAGCCATGGCTGACATCTTCCAATCCTGGTTATCAGCAATATCAACACCCAACACTTTGTTGGCATTCTTCAGAGAGTCGGCCTCACTGAAGAGATCTTCATCACCGCAAGAGGTGATAACCAAACCCATGACCACCGCGGCCATGGTGTTCACTAAAAACTTCTTACCCATCTTCATAGGAAGTCAATTAATTAATAGAGTACTCTTTTACAACGCGTGTGGACCAGCCAGGGCTTGAACCTGGGACCTCCAGATTATGAGTCTGTTGCTCTAACCAACTGAGCTACAAGTCCGATTTTGACGGTGCAAAGATACTGCAAATTATCGAATTCTCCAAACTTTTTGGCTTAAATCACAAAAAATGTATAACTTTGCAGCGCAAATGAGCAATGAAGAGATCATAAACAAGGTACACACGACAGGACTTTCCGCTGCCGAGGTGTCTGCCAGCCGTGCCCGCAACGGTGCGAATGTGCTGACGCCGCCACGCCGGAAGTCACTCTGGCGCCTGTATATAGAGAAGTACGAAGACCCCATCATCCGCATCTTACTCGTCGCCGCAGCCATCTCGCTGGTATTGGCATTCTTTGAGAACGATTTCATCGAGACCATCGGCATCATCCTCGCTGTGTTCTTCGCTACCACCGTCGGCTTTTACTTTGAGCGCGACGCCGCCCGGAAGTTTGACGTGCTGACAGCCCTCGACGAGGAACAGCCCGTGAAGGTGTTACGCGACGGCGGGGTTCAACAGATAGCCCGTCACGATGTGGTCGTCGGCGACGTGGTCATCGTGGAGACGGGCGACGAAATTCCTGCCGACGGCGAGCTCTTTGAGGCCATCGACCTGCAGGTGGACGAGTCGAGCCTGACGGGTGAGACGCTGACAACGAAGAGTGAGAGGTACGGAGGCACGGGGGTGCGAGGGTACGAGGATAGTGTAGAGGCAGGAGCTTATCCTGAGGATATGCTGTTGCGGTCATCACTGGTTATGAACGGCAACGGACGCTATGTCGTGACGGCCGTCGGCGACCATACCGAGATTGGCAAGGTGGCCCGTCAGGCCACGGAGCTCACGGCCATCAAGACACCCCTGAACCAGCAGCTCGACCGCTTGGCAAAGCTCATCAGCAAGATAGGCTCCGCCGTTGCCCTCCTGGCCTTCCTGGCCTTCCTCCTGCACGACATCTTCACACAGCCACTGTGGCACACCACTGATTATGTCGGCATGGCCGAGACCGTGTTGCGCTACTTCATGATGGCGGTTACGCTCATCGTCATGGCCGTCCCCGAAGGTCTGCCGATGGCCGTCACGCTGGCGCTGGCTCTTAACATGCGACGGATGCTGAAGTCCAACGACCTGGTCCGTAAGCTCTCGGCATCGGAGACAATGGGTGCCGTCACCGTAATCTGTACCGACAAGACGGGAACGCTGACGCAGAACCGGATGACGGTCTATGAAATGAGAAATGAGGAAGGAGAAGTGATAAATGCAAGCCCTGAACTGTCAAAGGCCATTGCGCTAAACACGACGGCGACCCACGATGTGGGCAACCCGACGGAGCAGGCACTGCTACGTTGGCTTATGACGCAGGGGGTCGACTACGAGCAGCTGCGCCGTAAGAACCCGTTCAGCAGCCGCGAGCCGTTCAGCACTGAGCGCAAGTACATGACCACCACGGTCGGCGATACCTTATATATAAAAGGAGCACCGGAGATGGTCTTTGCCCGTTGCGGACTATCGGAAGAAGAGCTGAAACCACTTGAAACAAAGCTGCGGAAGTGGCAACAGCGCGCCATGCGCACGCTGGCTGTCGCTGCCATAGAGCAGTCCTCCCGACTGTCACTGCTTGCCATCGTCGCCATCAGCGACCCGCTGCGCGAGGATGTTCCGGAAGCTGTCGAGCAGTGTAAAGAGGCTGGCATCGAGGTGAAGATCGTGACGGGCGACACCGCCGCTACTGCTGCCGAGATAGCACGGCAGGCGGGGGTATGTGATTCGAACTGCGAGCAGCAAGGTGCAAGCTACACAATTACCGGAACGGAGTTTGCTGCACTCTCTGACGAGGAAGCCCTGCGCCGCATCCATGACATCAAGGTCATGTCGCGTGCCCGTCCTGCCGACAAACAACGACTGGTGAAGCTGCTGCAACAGAGCGGCGAGGTGGTGGCCGTCACCGGCGACGGCACCAACGATGCGCCTGCCCTGAACCATGCCCATGTGGGGCTGTCGTTAGGCTCCGGCACCAACGTGGCGAAGAACGCCAGCGATATCACCATCCTTGACGACTCTTTCCGCAGCATCGTCCAGGCCGTCATGTGGGGACGCTCACTCTATAAGAACATACAGCGTTTCATCTTCTTCCAGCTCGTCGTCAACGTCACCGCCCTGCTGCTGGTGCTTGGCGGTTCTGTCATCGGCACCGAACTGCCGCTGACGGTGACACAGATACTCTGGGTGAACCTCATCATGGACACCTTTGCCGCGATGGCGCTGGCCTCGCTGCCACCATCGCGCGAGGTGCTGAAACAGCGGCCCCGTTCCCAGCACGAGTTCATCATCAGCCGCAGCATGATGCGCGGCATCCTCGGAATCGGCATTCTATTCTTCGTCGTGATGCTGGTGTACCTCTACAAGATAGAGTCGTCGGGAGGCGGCATCGACCTGCGCGAGCTGACCATCTTCTTCACCACCTTCGTCATGTTACAATGGTGGAACCTGCTGAACGCCCGAGCCCTTGACTCCTGCCACTCCGCCTTCCGCTATCTGTGGCGTTGCCACGGACTGCTGCTGGTGCTGCTCATGATTCTCGCCGGACAGTGGCTCATCGTCACCTTCGGCGGCACAATGTTCCGCACCACTCCCCTACCGGCGCAAACATGGCTCACCATCATTATCGGCACATCGCCCGTACTCTGGCTGGGTGAACTCTACCGACTGGTGATGCGCTGTGCTAAATGAGAAAAGAGAAATGAGAAATGAGAAAGCAGCTACCATAGGCACCTTCGACGGTGTTCACCGCGGCCATCAGTTTGTGCTTCGCCAGCTGGTCGCTGAAGCCCAAAAACATGGGTTGCAGCCGCTGGTGGTCACCTTCGACGCCTCTCCGCGCCAGGAACAGGTGTTGACGCCGCTTGCCGAGAAGCTGCAACTCATCCGCGAGGCGGGTGTCGAGCATATCGAAGTCTTGAAGTTCACGCCCGAGCTGAAAGCCATGACAGCCCGTGATTTCATGGAACAGATGCTACGCGACCGCCTGAACGTCCGCCTGCTGCTGACGGGCTATGACAACCGCTTTGGGAGAAACCGCGAGACGGGCTTCGACGACTATGTCGACTATGGTCGCGAACTGGGTATTGACGTCATCGGCCTGCCAGCAGAAGGCGATGTCAGCTCATCGCATATCCGTCAACTGCTGACAAGTGGTAACGTCAGCGAGGCTGCCGATAGCCTCGGGCGCTGCTATACCATCAAGGGCCACGTTGCCCATGGCCACCATATAGGTACTGGCCTGGGGTTCCCCACAGCCAACCTCATTCCCGACGACCCACGTCAGCTCATCCCTGCAGCTGGCGCCTATGCCGTCAGCGTCGACGGCACGCCACGGCTCAAGGGTATGATGAACATCGGCACACGTCCCACCTTCGACGGTCACCACACCACCCTCGAAGTCCATATCCTTCACCATGACGAAGACCTCTACGGCCAGCCGCTCAGCGTGTCGTTCGTCAGCCGGCTGCGCGAAGAGCAGCGTTTCGACAGTGCTGCCGCCCTCCAGCAACAGCTGCAGCAGGACGCCCTAAAGACAGAACAAATACTCTCCGAATATGAAGAAAGCCATCATCTATCTCATTGAGTTCATCGCCATACAACTTATCGGCGGCTACATCGTCAGCATGTTGTGGGTCCTCCTCGGCGGCAGCGGCTATAGCACTGCCCAGCTTATCGTGACGACCAGTGTCGTCAGCATCATCACCATCGTCTTCTTCCTCGTCACACATGCGGCAGAGGTGTCGCCACACTGGCTGCGCACACGTCCTTGGGACGTACTCTTCTGGAGTGTCATTGCTGCCCTCGGCACCGTCATCCCTTCGTCCTGGCTGCTGGAGCTGATGCCCAAACTCCCCAACCTCGTCGAGGAGGAGTTCGACATGATTCTCTCCAACCGCTGGGGCTACCTCTCCGTCGGTCTGCTGGCACCGCTCAGCGAAGAGTTGGTGCTGCGTGGCGCCGTGTTGCGCTCACTGCTGCAGTCGTCGCGCCTGTCGCCGTGGGGGGCCATCGCCCTCTCGGCGGTGTTCTTCGCTCTGGTCCACTTCAACCCTGCCCAGATGCCACACGCCTTCGTCATTGGCCTGCTGTTAGGATGGATGTACTACCGTACGGGGAGCATCCTGCCCGGCGTCGCCTTCCATTGGGTCAACAACACCGTGGCCTACGTGATGTATAACTTCTATCCCGACCCGGACATGAAGCTCGTCGAGCTCTTCGGCAACCAGCGTAACGTCGCAGCCGCCATCATTTTCTCGCTCTTCATCCTGCTGCCGGCCATCTACCAGCTGAACCTGCGTCAGAAGAGATAAAAAATCCGCTGAGCCTAAAAAAATCAAGAGGCCATTACCGAAGTCTCGGTATTGGCCTCTATTTTCCTGAATTTAGTATGTTATGAAAATTTGAGAGAACGAAGCTTCACAGCTTCAATGTGTTTTAAAATAAAATGATTATTTTATAGAGAAAGCATAGAAATAATATCCTTGTTAGTACTTCGGCAGTGTGGGCTGCATCACCTGAGCGGTGTCTACCAGATTCTCGGCCTGCACGGGCTCTCCCATGTCTATCGAGTCTGTCCGCATAGCAGCCTCAACTGCCGACTTCGGATCATCGTAGCCCCACTCCCACGGTGCCTGAGCAGCATTGCCCAGCGTCAGGATGATGGCTACTACGGCGGCGGCCTTGAACAGCGGCATCAGTCGCTGTGTCAGGGAGATGGTCTGCGCCTTCACGCAAACAGGCTCCTCGGTCATTGCCAGGATACGCTTGTCGAAATCCTCGCCCAAGGGCTCTTCTTTCTCCGCGGCCGTATCGAACAGCGGCTTGTACTTCATCAGCCATACAGGCACCTCGGCTTGCGAGAAGAAGGCGTACAGGATTCTCTCTTCCTCCAGCGTCGTCTCACACTGCCAATAGCGTTCAAGTAACTGTTCTATATACTTATAATCCATGTTTTTTAGGAGGAGAGCATAACACCCCCTCATAATGTATGACGAACGACAAGGGGAAAAGTTACACCTTTTTCGGAAAATCTCAAATTTTTTTGGGATTTCGCTCGATTTGCACTACCTTTGAGACCATGTCTCGAAGGTACTCTCGTTCGGAAATCCTCAAATAAATTTGGGATTTCGCTCACTTATTTGTACCTTTGCAGACAAAATCAAATTATTATGTTAGAAGTACGTAACCTGCACGCCCGCATCGGCGAGAAGGAGATATTAAAAGGCATTGATCTGGTCATCAACGACGGCGAGACTCACGCCATCATGGGTCCCAACGGTTCCGGAAAGTCGACACTATCGGCTGTCCTCGTCGGAAACCCCCTCTACGAGGTCACCGAGGGCGAAGCCTATTTCAATGGTAAGAACCTGCTGGAGATGAAACCCGAGGAGCGCGCCCACGAGGGTCTGTTCCTGTCGTTCCAGTATCCTGTGGAGATTCCCGGGGTGTCAATGACCAACTTTATGAAGGCTGCCATCAACGAGCGTCGCAAGGCGCAGGGGCTGGAACCGATGAACGCCGCGGAGTTCCTGAAGCTGATGCGCGAGAAACGCAAGGTGGTGGAGCTCGACTCTAAGCTGGCCAACCGTTCGGTGAACGAGGGTTTCAGCGGTGGCGAGAAGAAGCGCAACGAGATTTTCCAGATGGCCATGCTGGAGCCTAAGCTGAGCATCCTCGACGAGACGGACTCTGGCCTCGACGTCGATGCCATGCGCATCGTGGCCGAGGGTGTCAACAAGCTGCAGACTCCTGAGACATCGTGCATCGTCATCACCCACTACGACCGTCTGCTGGAGATGATCCGTCCGCAGTACGTCCACGTGCTCTACAAGGGACGCATCGTGAAGACGGGCGGTCCTGAGCTCGCCGTACAAATCCAGGAGCATGGCTACGACTGGATTAAGGAAGAAATTGGCGAGGAATAAGGCGGGCAAAGTACTTTGCTCTAAATGAGTAATGAGAAATGAGTAATGAGTAATTATGATTACACGAAGCTCAGAACAACAATATATTGATTTGTACACGCAGGCACGCCAGATGATTTTCGACCATTCGTCCGACGTGATGAACGCCGTGCGCGATGAAGCTTTCGAGCGTTTCAAGGCCAGCGGTTTCCCGACGAAAAAAGTCGAGCGTTACAAGTACACCGACATGCAGGCGCTCTTCGCCCCCGACTATGGTCTGAACCTGAACCGTCTCGACATACCCGTCGACCCCTACAACGCATTCCGCTGCGACGTGCCCAACCTCTCGACGAGCCTCTATTTCGTGGTGAACGATATCTTTTATCGAGGGGAAGAAGCTACGAAGGCACGGGGGCGCAACTTGCCCGAGGGCGTCATCATCGGTTCACTGAAAGAGTTCGCAACCACAGCATACTACAACCAGCTGGCAGGCAAGTCCGGCGATGCCATCACCGACCTCAACACCTTGCTGGCTCAGGACGGACTCTACGTCTATGTTCCCAAGAACGTCAAGGTAGAGCGTGCCATTCAGGTCATCAATATCCTGCGCTCTGATGTCGACCTGATGGTGAACCGGCGCGTGCTCATCATCCTCGAGGAGGGTGCCGAACTGAAGATGCTCTTCTGCGACCATGCTGCCGACGATCGCAACTTCCTTGCCACGCAGGTCATCGAAGCCTACGTAGGCCAGAACGCCAGTCTCGACCTCTACTGTTTGGAGGAGACCCATCATAAGAATGTGCGCGTGAGCAACGTCTACATAGACCAACAGCGCGACAGCCGTGTGAACCACAACGTCATCACCCTGCATAACGGCATTACGCGCAACCGTCTCGACCTCACCTTCTCGGGCGAGGGAGCCGAGTGCCAGTGCTACGGCTGTGTCATTGCCGACAAGCAGCAGCACGTCGACAACAACACCCTCATCACCCACCGCGTGCCCCACTGCACCTCCACCGAGCTCTATAAATACGTCCTCGACGACAAGGCCACTGGAGCCTTCGCCGGCCGCGTGCTCGTGGAACCGGGAGCCCAGCAGACTGCATCGCAGATGACCAACCAGAATCTCACCGCCACTCCCGAGGCCCGAATGTATACCCAGCCGATGCTCGAGATCTATGCCGACGACGTGAAGTGTGCCCACGGCTCTACCGTAGGCCAGCTCAACGACGCTGCCCTTTTCTATATGCGCCAGCGTGGCATCTCGCTTGAGGAAGCCCGTCTGCTGCTTCAGCAGGCCTTCATCAACGAGGTCATCGACCACATGCAACTCGAACCCCTCCGCGACCGTCTCCACTACCTCGTCGAGAAGCGCTTCCGTGGCGAGCTGAACAAGTGCGACGGCTGTAAGCTCTGCAAATAAAGCAAGATAATTTTTTTTGTAATTCCCTATGAAAGAGAAACTGACGATAGTGAAAGTGGGCGGTGCCGTCGTCGAAGACGAGGCACAGTTGGAAGAGTTGCTGAAGGCGTTTGCTGCCATCGAGGGCGCCAAGATCCTGGTGCATGGCGGCGGCCGCCGGGCCACGAAGGTGGCGGCAGCGCTGGGCATTGAGACGAAGATGGTGGACGGACGACGCATCACCGACGCGCCGATGCTCGACGTGGTGACGATGGTCTACGGCGGACTGGTGAACAAGCACGTTGTGACACTGCTGCAGTCGCAGGGTGTCGATGCCGTGGGACTGACAGGTGCCGACGGCGACATCATACGCTCTGCGAAGCGCCCGCTGAAGAACGGCATAGACTATGGTTTCGTTGGTGACGTGAAGAAGACCGACGGTGCGAAAATAGCCCGTTTCATCGAGGCCGGACTGGTGCCCGTCATCGCTCCGCTGACGCACGACGGCCAGGGGAACATCCTGAACACCAATGCCGACACGATGGCGTCAGAGACAGCCAAGGCACTGGTGGGACTCTACGACGTCACGCTGATCTACTCGTTCGAGAAGAAGGGGGTGCTCAGCAACCCCGACGATGACGACTCGGTGATTCCCATCATCACCCACGAGGATTTCCAGCGCTACAAGGCCGACGGCACCATCAGCGGCGGTATGCTACCGAAGATTGAGAACGCACTGGCGGCCGTCGACACTGGCGTCAGCCAGGTCATCATCACACTGGCAACGGCTCTCGACGGGAAACAGGGGACGGTGATAAGGAATGGTTGATGGTGAATGGTGGATGGATATTGGTTAATGCTCAATGCATAATGTAAGTTTCCAAAAGGACATTCTGCCGCTGAAGAACGAACTCTACAGACTGGCACTGCGCATCACGCTGAACGCGGCCGATGCCGAGGATGTCGTACAGGAAACGATGCTGAGGGTATGGAACCGCCGCCACCAGTGGAACGAGATAGAGTCGATAGAGGCGTTCTGCCTGACCATCTGCCGTAACCAGGCACTTGACAAGACGCGACGCATGGGACGGCAGGACGAGTCGCTGAACGAGGACATCCACCAGCGCCCCGACCACAGCTACACATCGAACCCCGAGGAACAGGTCATCCAGCAGGACCGTCTGCAGTTGCTGAACCGCCTGATAAACCAATTGCCGGAGAAGCAGCGCACCGTGATGCAGCTGCGCGAGAAGGAGGGGAAAACGTATAAGGAGATTGCCGACGTGATGGGCGTCACCGAGGACCAGGTGAAGATAAACCTCTTCCGCGCCCGACAGGCCATCAAACAGCAGTTTCTGGAGACAGAGATTTAATTTTACGACTACAATTACACGGATTGTACTTTTACGACCACGAGATTTGTCGAAGACCCACAAGTGCTCGCAGTAAATTCGTGGTCAAAAAAGAAATCACGTGGTAAATAATGATATCAAGGTACGAGGTACGAAAAAACGAGGAGCGATGAGCCCCTCGTTTTTCATGAACTATTCTCGTAACGATAATTACAGTTTCTGCTCCACCTCAATCTCGGTGAACGTCTCGATGATGTCACCGACCTGGATATCGTTGAAATTGACGAGCGAGATGCCGCACTCCAGACCGGTAGCCACCTCCTTGGCGTCGTCCTTGTAACGCTTCAGGGCATCAATGGGTGCCGTATGGATGACGATACCGTCGCGGATGACGCGGGCCTTGTCCTTGTTGTGGACCTTGCCATCGGTGACCAGACCACCAGCAACAGTGCCGACCTTCGAAATCTTGAACACCTGCTTCACCTCTATCTCGCCGGAGACAATCTCCTTCTTCACCTTATCGAGCATACCCTGCATGGTCGACTTCACCTCGTCGATGGCGTCGTAGATGATCGAGTAGGTGTTGATCTCGACACCTTCGCGCTCAGCCAGACGACGGGCGTCGGCAGAGGGACGAACCTGGAAGCCGACGATGATAGCCTCGGAGGCCGAAGCCAGCATGACGTCGTTCTCGCTGATCTGACCAACGGCCTTCGAGATGACGTTGACCTGCACCTTCTCCGTAGAGAGCTTGATGAACGAGTCGCTGAGAGCCTCGATAGAACCGTCGGTATCACCCTTGACAATAATGTTAAGCTCGTGGAACTCACCCAGGGCGAAGCGGTGCGACAGCTCGTCGAGACCGAGGGTCTTCGTCGTGCGAAGCGACTGCTCACGCTGGAGCTGCACACGCTTATTGGCAATGTCGCGGGCCTCCTGCTCGGTCTCCATCACGTGGAAGGAGTCGCCGGCGGTGGGGGCACCATTCAGGCCCAGGATGATGGCGGGCTCAGCAGGACCGGCACTGTCTATGCGCTGGTTACGCTCGTTGAACATCGCCTTGATACGTCCGAAAGCGGTACCTGCGATGACAACATCGCCCTGCTTCAGCGTACCATTGGAGACAAGGACCGTCGACACGTAGCCACGACCTTTGTCGAGCGACGACTCGATGATCGAGCCAGTGGCCTTGCGGTTGGGGTTTGCCTTCAGGTCAAGCATCTCGGCCTCGAGCAGCACCTTCTCCAGCAGTTCCTCGACGCCAAGACCTTTCTTGGCCGAGATTTCCTGACACTGGTACTTACCACCCCACTCCTCGACGAGGAGGTTCATGTTTGCCAAGTCCTCACGGATCTTATCGGGATTAGCACCGGGCTTGTCTATCTTGTTGATGGCAAACACCATCGGCACGTTAGCTGCCTGGGCATGGGCGATGGCCTCCTTCGTGGTAGGCATCACGGAGTCGTCGGCAGCGATGATGATGATGGCGATATCGGTCACCTGGGCACCACGGGCACGCATGGCGGTGAAAGCCTCGTGACCAGGGGTGTCGAGGAAGGTGATCTGACGGCCATCCTTCAGCTTGACGTTATAGGCACCGATGTGCTGGGTGATACCACCTGCCTCACCGGCAATGACGTTCGTATTGCGGATGTGGTCGAGGAGCGACGTCTTACCATGGTCGACATGACCCATAACGGTGACAATCGGGGCGCGACTGATGAGATCGCTCTCGTCATCGGCCTCCTCGGTGATGGCGTTCTGGACCTCGGCAGAGACATACTCCGTCGTGAAGCCAAACTCCTCGGCAACGATGTTGATGGTCTCAGCGTCGAGACGCTGGTTGATGGACACCATAATACCGATGGACATACAGGTACCGATAACCTGGTTCACACCGACGTTCATCATCGTGGCGAGCTCAGAGACGGTAACGAACTCCGTGAGCTTCAGCACCGTCGACTGTGCTGCCTCTGCTGCCATCTCCTCGTTCATGCGCTCTGCTACGGCATCACGCTTCTCACGACGGTACTTGGCACCTTTCTTATTCTGGTTCTTTGTCGTCAGACGGGCCAGGGTCTCCTTGACCTGACGTGCTACGGCCTCCTCGTCGACCTCCAGCGGCTTCTGCGGGGCGCGGTTTTTCTTATTCTTCTTGCCACCGCCACGCTGGTTGTCTGACATACCGGCATTGTCGCCCTGAGGACCACCGTTCTTCTGCTTGGCCTTCTTCTGCTTGTTGGCATCGTTACGAGCCTCAGCCTCGATGTCGACACGCTCCTGGCCGATGCGCACGCGCTTCTTCTTCTCACCGCGCTGCTGGGCGAGCTTCTCCTCACGCTCCTTCTTCTTCTCCTCCTTGCTCTTCTTCTTCGGACGAGTGCTCTGGTTCAGCGTAGAGAGGTCTATCTTACCCAGCACATTGACCTTCGGGGCCAACTTGGCCTCGCTCTTTAGCGTGAAGACCTCGGGACGCTCGGCAGGTGCCGACTCAGCGGCAGGCTCCGTCTCGGCAACGGGCTCCTCGGCAGGTGTCTCAACGACCTCGGCAGGTGTCTCCTCGACAACGGGTTCCTCGGCTGGTGTCTCGACGACTGCGGGTTTCTCGGCAGCAGGCTCCGCGAGAGGCTTCACTTCCTCTACCTTCACGGGCTCGGGCTTGCTGACGACAGGCTCTGCTGCAGCGGGGGTCTCCTTGGGGGCGGCAGGTTTCTTTCCAATGCTGTCAAGATCAATCTTACCCAGAGGCTTGTACGTCTGGCGCACCTCCTCCTTCACCTCCACGGCCTCGGGCTGCTGCTTCTTCTCCTTCTTCTCCTTCTTCGGAAACAGTTGGGAAGCCTGGTTCTTCACCTCTTTGTCGCCACTGAACTCGCTAACGAGGGCTTCGTATTGAGCATCGCTTATCTTGGTGTTGGGCGTCACGTCATCCTTCACCTCGCCAAGGCTACTCTTCTTCTTGAGGAAGTCGACAGCTGTCTGCAGGCCAATGTTCAGTTCTGTTAATACTTTATTTAATCTAACTCCCATTCTTTCAATTCTTAATTCTTAATTCTTAATGCTTAATTATTACTCTCTTAATGCAAACACTCAACATTCCTAATGCCTATGCTCATGGCGCAGCCAATTAAGCATTATGCATTAAGCATTAAGCATTATTCAAACTCTGCACGCAGCACGTTCAGCACTTCGTCGACAGTCTCCTCTTCGAGGTCAGCCTTCTCGATAAGCATCTCGCGCGGTGCGTTGAGGACAGCCTTAGCGGTGTCAAGACCGATGGCCTTGATAGAATCGATAATCCACTGGTCAATCTCGTCGGCAAACTCCTCCAGGTAGATATCCTCGTCGGCATCCGACTCGCTGACGACGCGGAACACGTCGATGGTGTGCTCGGTGAGCAACGAAGCGAGCTTGATGTTCATGCCGCCCTTACCGATAGCCAGACTGACCTCCTCGGGCTGCAGGTAGACCTCTGCCTTGTGGTTCTCCTCGTCCAGGATGATGCTGCTCACCTTGGCAGGCGACAGGGCACGCTGGATGAAGAGCTGCGTGTTACTGGAGAAGTTGATGACGTCAATGTTCTCGCCACCAAGCTCACGGACGATGCCGTGTACGCGGCTACCCTTCACACCGACGCAGGCGCCTACGGGGTCGATGCGCTCGTCGTAGCTCTCGACGGCCACCTTGGCACGCTCGCCCGGCATACGGGCCACGCGCTTGATGGTGATCAGACCGTCGTTGATCTCGGGAACCTCGGCCTCGAGTAGACGCTCCAAGAACACGGGGCTGGTACGGCTCAGGATGATGCGGGGGTTGTTGTTCTCGTTCTGCACCTCCTTGACGATGGCGCGGATGGTCTCGCCCTTGTGGTAGTTGTCGGCAGGGATCTGCTCTGACTTCGGCAGGTGCAGCTCGTTGCCCTCGTCGTCCATCAGCAGCACCTCGCGCTTCCACATCTGGTACACCTCGCCGCTGACGACGGTGCCCACCTTGTCCTTGTACTTCTGGTAGAGCGAGTCGTGCTCCAGCTCCAGAATCTTCGATGCCAACGTCTGGCGGAGGTTCAGGATGGCACGACGGCCGAACTTCTGGAAGTCCACCTCCTCGGACACCTCCTCGCCTACCTCGTAGTCGGGCTCAATCTTCTGTGCCTCCGACAGCGAGATCTCCTTGTTCTCGTCAGCCACCTCACCATCGGGCACGACGATACGGTTGCGGTGAATCTCAAAGTCACCCTTATCAGGGTTCACAATCACGTCAAAGTTCTCGTCCGAGCCAAACAGTTTGGCGATGACATTACGAAAACTCTCCTCAAGAACACTCACCAGCGTGGTGCGGTCAATGTTCTTGGTCTCCTTAAATTCCTGAAAGGTCTCAATCATCGAGGAACCCTTCGTTTCCTTTTTTGTTGCCATATATTTTAATGCTTAATTCTTAATTTTAAATGCATAATTCTAAATGCATATTACTTAAACGCCAGCAGGTACTTCACGGACTTCACCTCGTCCATCGAGTAGGTCTTTGCCACGTCTGCAAGCACGGGACGCTTCTTGCCCTCTACACGCTGCTTCTCCTGGACGTTGACGGTAAACTGCCGACCGTCGACGGCCGTCAGCACACCCTTGAGCTTCACACCGTCGGCCTGAAGCACCTCCACCTCGTCGCCGATGTGGTTCTTGTACTGCTGTTCCACCTTGAACGGCTGTCCCAGGCCGGCAGAGCCGACCTCCAGCTCATAGTCGCCAAGCTCGTCGCCAAGCTTCTCCTGAAGGAAGCGACTCAGCTCGGCACAATCCTCAATCCACACGCCGTCGGCATGATCGATTTCAATCACGATGCGGTCGTCCGCACCAAAAATAATGTCTACCAGGAAGTAGTCGCTTTGCTGCAACCACTCTTCAACTAATTGTTTTACTACTTCTTTACTAATCATCTATATCTGTGTATTATAATGCAAATGAGAGACCCTTTCGAGTCTCTCATTCCACTGAACGGCTGCAAAGGTACGACTTTTTCCGCACTTCTGCAAATATTCCGTTCTTTTTTTGCTATTTTTCTGTATTTTTCTCCGCAAGGGCACGGACGGCAGCCTCCAGCTGGCGGTCGTAACGAAGGCCGGCTTCCAAAACTCCCGACTGATAATAATAAGCCGCAATGATGTCAGACTCAAGCATCTGCCGCAGGACGGCTTCGTGACGGTCGATTTCACGGCCCACATCATGCTTCAGCTTTGCCTCCAGAGCGTCGAAAGCCTCGCGGGCCTCGTCGTAGTAGCCCTCAAACTTCGCCGCCTTCACCAGCTCGTCCAGCTGCTTCTTGCTCACGGGGTCGTAGGAGAAACCGCTCTTAAGCACACGCTCCTTGAACGCTGCGAAGTCGGCATCCGTCAGGTGGAACTCCGAAGGAGCAGCTATCGTCGGGTGACTGGCGATGTAGTCCACCACGTAGTCGAACATCACCTCCGTGGAGTCCAGACCGCTACCCTGCAGGTAGTAGGCGATATTCGGCAGCGTGTCCTGCTTTACCACCACGTCGGGCTCAATGCCCGTACCCTGGATGCAGCGCCCGCTGGGCAGGTAGTAACGGCTCGTCGTGATCTTAACGTTCGTGTTGTAGGGCAGATCGATGGGCACCTGCACCAAGCCCTTCCCGTACGTGCGTGTTCCTACTATCTTCGCGCGATGGAAGTCCTGCAGCGCCCCGCTGGTAATCTCGCTGGCCGAGGCCGACTCGCCGTTCACCAGCACCACCAGCGGCATCACCGTGTCCAGCGGCTCCACTGTCGTCTTGTAGTCATGGACGGCCTGCTTCAGCTTGCCGCGGTTCGAAACCACTGTCTGTCCGCGCTGCACGAACATGTTCACTAGGCTGACGGCCTCCGCCTCGGAGCCGCCGCCGTTGCCGCGAAGGTCAAGGATCAGCGATGACATGCCGCGGTTGCGGAGGTCCACGAAAGCACGGCGCACCTCCTGGGCCGAACCTTCCGTAAACTGGCTCAGCGAGATATAGCCCACGCCGTTCTCGCGCATACCGTAGTAAGGAATTGTCGGAGCATACTGTATCTGGCGGCGCGTCACCTTCATCTTCATCTCCTTGCCCGTCGACGGACGGCGGATCTTCAAGACAAACGTCGTACCGGCATCACCGCGCAGGCGCTCACTCACGTACTTCGTGTCCTTGCCCGTCATCACCGAGTCGTCGATAGACAGGATGACATCACCCTTCCGCAAACCAGCATCCTGGGCAGGCGTACCGGCGTAAGGCTCGTCAATGACGACGGTCTTTTGGACCAGATGGTAACGGATCAGCGCACCGATGCCGCCATACTTTCCCGACATGAACGTACGCAAGTCCTTCTGCTCGGGGAAGTACTCCGTGTAGGGGTCCAGCGACTTCAGCATCGACCTGATACCCACGCCAATCACTTTCTCGGCATCGAGCGTGTCGACATACATCAGGTCCAAGTACTTATACAGTTGGTTGAAGATGTCCAGATGCTTACCCACCTCCAGGTGATGATTCTTCGACTCCTGGCCCAACATTCCAAGGGGCGACAGAGCCAGGAACAGCAGAGCGATATATTTCCTCATTTTCTCTTTATTTCCTCTTTTACCGTTTTGTTCTTTTTCCTTTTTTAATTCTTCTTCTCCTTTCACGCTGCAAATTTACGGCATTATAACCTAAAAACCGACGTTTTACCACTTTTTTTGCAAAAAAATTAGCTTTACTTGAATTTTTTCGCCTAAAAGTTTGGTAGTTTCAAAATTTCGCCGTACTTTTGCACCCGCTTAACAGCAAAACCTGCTTCAGTAGCTCAGTTGGTTAGAGCACCTGACTGTTAATCAGGGGGTCGTTGGTTCAAGCCCATCCTGAAGCGCCTTAAAAATCAAGGAGTTACGAGAAATCGCAACTCCTTTTTCTTTTCCATCTGAACAAATTTTGGTTATCTATTTACGTTTTTTTAAGTATCAGCTCATATAAAATCATGACATTCAGAGATACTTTGGCAGGCATTTTATAGAGTATCATCCGCCCTTATTCATCTTTCAAGTTCTATAATCGGGTTAATGTAGAAAGCTATCTGCTTTGGCTCCCAGCGCCAATCACCTTGTGGGAAGATGCTAGATATGCTGTAATGCAGGTGGTGGGGTTTGCCAACTGCATTACCTGTATTGCCCACCTTACCAATAACAGACTTTTTTGTTACGACAGCACCAATATAAGTGTCTATTTCACTCAAATGAGCATAATAGTGTAACCTCCAACCTGAACTAAGGATTAAGATGCAGTTGCCGCCTGCACCTAAATTATGAGCTGTACCAACAACAACTCCACCAATGGCAGGATGCACTTTTGTACCTTTCTTAGCAAAGATGTCTATTCCTGCATGTCGATGATCACCCCAAGGATGCCAGAATGATTTCTGATTATAACTCTCGCGCCCACAACCCTCAACAGGATTTTGGATTTTAGTTGGCAGCAGCATATTGATTGTTATCAATGATGCTAAACTAATAGTGGCAATTTTCCTTTTCTTCATTGCGGTTTGAAGTAAATCATATCAGGATGCTCGCCAAATAAAAAGTGTACAACATTACATAGCCATACATCATGTTTAAACTCTGATAGGTTTTCTACTTGGTATGTCCCTCCGATTTCATCATGTGCCACTAACCTCAAGATAATCGAATCGTCTCCAGAATCTTCGAGATTAACGTCAACAGTAACATACAATCCATCTTCTGTTAGAAAGTCAAGGAAACTATCTGCTCCATCAACCATTTCCAGGTCTTCTTGATCACCGTCATATTCAGGTAGAACGACAAACCATCTACCGTCTTCCCATTTTTCAAAAGTCAATTTCATATTTTAACGTGAGTTCGACGAAAATAATTATAAAATAATTGCTTGATTATTAGGTAATTAGCGATATTTTTAGTAACTTTGTAGTACCACCCATAAAG
>Ga0310786_10002539_pt1 | contig 27752 bp, 24 predicted proteins | sample AusTroGonzalo_MG_FD_203881 | JGI IMG/M metagenome (GOLD analysis project Ga0310786, IMG submission 203881) | Bovine rumen microbial communities from tropical cattle in Woodstock, Queensland, Australia - Gonzalo_03 (v2) (version 2) | ecosystem: Host-associated > Mammals > Digestive system >...
TACCAAATGATTATTTAACATTTATGAAACAATAAAAGAGATAAATTCTTTCCTTTTTGCCATCCGAAGATTGCAGCTTTCTGTGAATCCCCCAAATCTTTAACATCTGTTAAGGTTATTTCTCAAACTCTTTGAGAAATGAGGGAGGGGGCACGAGTGCTTTCATTTATTCATTATTTTCTTTGTCCTTTATGGGGGCTCTACACGTTCAATCCGTGGTTCATCAGGCGGTAGTTGGCGAGTTCTTCGTACTTGGTGCCTGGGCGGCCATAGTTGGCGTAGGGATAGATGCTGATGCCGCCGCGTGGGGTGAAGATGCCTGTCACCTCGATGTATTTGGGGTTCATGAGACGGATGAGGTCTTTCATGATGATGTTGACACAGTCTTCGTGGAAGTCGCCGTGATTGCGGAAGGAGAAGAGGTAGAGTTTGAGCGACTTGCTCTCCACCATGCGGTGGTCGGGCAGGTAGGAGATGCGAATCTCGGCGAAGTCGGGTTGTCCGGTAATGGGGCACAGGGAGGTGAACTCGGGGCAGTTGAACTGCACCCAGTAGTCGTTCTCAGGGTGTTTGTTTTCGAAGGTTTCCAACACTTCTGGCGCATAGTCCTGACGGTATTCGGTCTTCTTGCCAAGGGCTTGGAGCCCTTCGTGTTCACGTTCTTGATTCATGATTTTCTGATTTTTAGATAGGTTTCGAGTCCATGGCGACGTAGTTTGCATGCTGGGCACTCACCGCATCCGTCGCCTTTGATGCCATTGTAGCAGGTGAGTGTTTCGTTGCGGACGATGTCGAACACGCCCAATTCGTCGGCGAGTTTCCAAGTCTCTGCCTTGTCTATCCACATGAGCGGAGTGTGGATGACGAACTGCTCGTCCATCGCCAGATTGAGCGTCACGTTCAGCGAGCGGATGAAGGAGTCGCGGCAGTCGGGATAACCTGAGTAGTCGGTTTGTGACACGCCTGTGACGAGGTTCATGATGCCATGTTCGCGTGCATAGACGGCAGCGATGGAGAGGAAGAAGAGGTTGCGTCCGGGGACGAATGTGTTGGGAGGTATGATGCGACCGTCGGGCGTGTCGGGAGAAGGAGAGGGGGGCTCCTTGTCCATCGTGATGTTGCTGTCGGTCAGGGAACAACCGCTGCTCAGTTCGCTGACGAACGAGATGTCCTTCACCTCGAAGGGCACGCCTGCCTTCTCCGCGATGCTGCGTGCCATGTCCACTTCTGCCACGTGTTTTTGGCCATATCGGAAGCAGAGCGCATAGACTTGGTCAAAGTGTTTCTTTGCCCAGAACAGGCAGGTGGTGCTGTCTTGACCACCTGAATACACTACTAATGCTTTCCTTCTATCAAGTGTCATAATTCTTTCACTTTGAAAATGTTATAGGATATATTTTCGTCATACGCACTCACCCCTTCATAACGCTTGACGTACTTGACGACTTGGGTGGTGAGTGGTAATGCGACAATCTCGTAGAGGGTCTTTGCCGACACTTGCAGAATCATCATCTTGGCCAGTTCGGAGGCAGGCATCAGTCCGCCAAACGCCAAGGGGAAGAAGATGAGGGAGTCGGCTCCTTCGCCAATCAAGGTGGAGAGGATGGCGCGCAGGGAGAAGCGGCGCTCGTGATGGCGCAGTTTCATGCGGCTCATCACCCATGCGTTGAGAAACGAGCCTACCAGAAAGGCGGTCAGACTGGCGGCGGCAATTCTGGGCGCCAAGCCGAAGACAAACTGGAAGGCCTCTTCCCCTTCCCAGAAAGGTGGGGCGGGAATGACGGCGGCGATGCCACCCAGTGCCACGACGAAGAAATTCATGAGGAAGCCCATCCAAATGATGAGGCGGGCTTTTCGGAAGCCCCACACCTCAGCGATGCAGTCGTTGAGGATGTATGAGATGGGAAAGACGATCACGCCTGCGGTCAATGGGAAGGGACCTACTTGCAGGATTTTTGTCCCGAGCAGGTTGGAGGCTACGAGACAGACACAAAAAAGTATCCCCATGAGCATGAAGGATACGCTGACAGTACTGTTTTTTTTCATTGTTCTTGTTTTTTACGTGGTTAATGCAAGCACACGCCTGTTTTGACGAGGTGTTCAGGCACTCGGATTCTGTAATCGGGTGCAAAGGTAGTGAAAATAAGTGATAATTGATGGTTGGCAGGTGGGATTTTTGCCTTTTGATGTGTTTTTTTACAAATAATTCCCCATTCCTAACACCTAATTCCATTTTTCTTCTTATCTTTGCAAACAACAAGAAAGCACTTATAACGAAAACACTTTTATTTTTTATATGAATACCAATTCGAATACGGCGATAGACGCGTTTGTTGTTTATGCCGATGCCGAGACAACCTTGGTGACCCTGAAACAACTGAAGGAAGAGCCGCTGGTGGCAAACATATTTCTGCTGATGAAGGGTGATGAACCTTGCCCGTACGCAGGATGTGAGGTGATTCGGGTGGATGACTACCGCAGTTCTGCATCCATCAGGCAGATAACGGAGGCGGTGAAGTCCTCGTATGCGCTGCTGTGCAAGACACAGGCTGCTATCACGTTTGGCTATCAGGCCATCCAGCGTATGTGGTCGGTGGCGAGCGGTGTGGGTGCGTCGGTGGTGTATGCCGACCGCTATGTGGTGAAGAATGGGGAGATGTTGAAGTCTCCCACGATGGACTTCTACTACGGCAGTGTGCGTGATGACTTTGATTTTGGTCCGTTGACGCTGATTGATGCATCCATGCTGAAGAGTTATGAGGAGGAGTTCCCTACATCTGATTACAAATACTCTGGCTTTTATGCCTTGCAGTTGTATGCCTTGCGCAATAAACGTCAGGCGGCTCTGTTCCATATCCGCGAATTTCTCTACACGGAGGAGGAGCGTGACTTGCGTACCAGTGGGGAGAAGCAGTTTGACTATGTTGACCCACGCAACCGTGAGGTGCAGAAGGAGCGTGAACAGGTGTGCACGAAGCACCTGAAACTGATTGGCTCCTATATCGAGCCTGAGAGCATTGTGGAGGTGTCGGTGGAACGCTACGACTTCGAGCGTGAGGCTTCGGTCATCATCCCTGTGAGGAACCGTGTGAAGACCATCGAGGATGCCGTCAGGAGTGCCCTGTCTCAGCGCACCACGTTTGAGTTTAATGTGATGGTGGTGGATAACCTCTCCACGGATGGCACGACCGAGGTCGTTCAGATGTTGGCGGAAGAGGATTCGCGTGTGGTGCATATCATCCCGACCCGCAAGGACTTGGGCATTGGCGGTTGTTGGAGCCTCGCCTTCAACGATAGCCGTTGCGGACGCTTCGCCGTTCAGCTGGACAGCGACGACCTTTATAGCGGCACGGACACGCTCCAGCGCATTGTCGATAAGTTCTATGAGGAGCATTGCGGTATGGTGATTGGTTCCTATCGCATGTGTAACTTCCAGTTGGAGACCTTGCCGCCTGGATTGATTGACCACCGTGAATGGACACCCGGCAATGGTCATAACAATGCTTTGCGCATCAACGGATTGGGGGCGCCACGTGCTTTTTTCACGCCGTTGCTCCGTAAGATTGGTATGCCGAACACTTCGTATGGCGAGGATTATGCCGTAGGTTTGGCATTCTGCCGCAAGTATAGGATTGGACGCATTTATGACGAACTCTATCTGTGTCGCCGATGGGAGGGCAACAGCGATGCTTCGCTGACGCCTGAACAGGTGAACCGCAACAATATTTATAAGGATAGTCTCCGCACGATGGAGATTATCGACCGCCGCCGCCTGAACGATTATTGGCAGGGTGGTGTGACTGACGGTTTGGCCAACAAGCTGTATCAGGATCAACTGCCTCTTTGGACGGAAGCCCGTGAGCGCTATGAGAATTTGGCGAATGTGGTCACCAAGAAGATGGATATCAGCGGTTGCCGATTGGAAGCCCAGTATAATCCTGCCCGCATCGTTTCGACAGGTGCCAAAGTGGATGAGGAAAGCATCAAGAACCGTCCTTGTTTCCTCTGCGAGGTGAACCGTCCAGCGGAACAGATCAGTAGCCCGATGTTGAAGAAGTACCATCTCCTGCTGAACCCCAATCCGATTCTGCCGAAGCACTTCACCATTCCATTGCGTCATCATCGCAAGCAGCAGATTCTCGAATATTATGAGGATATGATGGAGATCACCTCGCAGTTGAACGAGATGTTTGTCTTCTATAATGGTTCTAAGTGCGGAGCCAGTGCGCCCGACCACATGCACTTCCAGGCAGGTAGTCGTGGAGTGGTGCCTCTGGAGCGTGATTGGGAAGAACTGTATAAACCTAATCTCTCCCGCATCTGGCCTATCAGCGAGGATGAGTATTTGGAGGCGATGAATATGTATCTGGTGGCTGACAGCACGGGTGTGTTCAGCCTTCGTGGCTATCTCTGTCCGGGCTTTGTCATCATCACCCGCACCCCTCATGCCAACAAGCAGCTGTTCTACAAGATCTATCGTGCGCTCTCGATTCATGAAGGTGATTCGGAGCCGATGATGAACATCCTCTCATGGTCGCAGTCGAGCAATACGGATGGCTATGAACGTATCGTCAGTGTCATCCTTCCGAGAGCGAAGCATCGCCCTGACTGCTACTTCAAGGAGGGCGAGGAGCAGATGTTGGTGAGTCCTGGTTCTCTCGATATGGCTGGTTTGCTGATTACGCCTCGCAAGGAGGACTTCGACTGCATGACTGCCGAAGTGGCAAGGTCCATCATTCGGGAGTGCGGAATCTCCCTTGACGAGGAACTCGAGGCAGTGATGAGATTCAAGGGGGCTAGACCTTAGTCGATGAGGTGATGATGCTTTAAATCGAACGATATGGGGCAAGAAAGAACCGTCAGAGTCGGCATCGTGAAGGCGCAGGAGTTGCGTGTGGTTTTCCATTCGACGTATTGGTCGGATGGAAAGCCTTTTGTGGGTGAGCATTGTTTCACGCCGCAGGATGATGAGCGTCTTTTTGAGCCTGCCGACGAGGGTGCTTCTTTCACGTTGAAGGATGTGGTGATTGGTATCGGTTTCCATTGGGAGCGGAAGGAGGAGCAGCGGTTTTGTGGTTCTTTGTTGTTGAAAATGGAGGAGAGGATGGTGAGAGCCGTGAATGTGGTGCCGGTCGAGACCTATCTGGCCAGTGTCATCAGCAGCGAGATGAGTGCCAATGCCTCGCTCGAGCTCTTGAAGGCTCATGCGGTTATCTCCCGCAGTTGGCTCTTGCGCATTCTTGACCATCACGATAACAATAACCTTAACGATAACAGCCAGCAGTCAACTGACCGCATCATCCGTTGGTACGACAATGAGGCGCATGTGGGTTTTGATGTGTGTGCCGATGATCATTGCCAGCGTTATCAGGGAGTGACGAGGCAAACGAATCCTCAGGTGGTGGAGGCGATTGAGGCGACACGTGGATTGGTGCTGACGTATGAGGGGAAGGTGTGTGACGCTCGCTTCTCGAAGTGCTGCGGAGGCATGACGGAGGTGTTTGAGTCGTGTTGGGAGAATATCCGTCATCCTTATCTGGTAGCGAAGCCTGACCCGTATTGCAACACGACGGACAAGCGCATCCTCTCGCAGGTGCTGAACAATTACGATCAGGAGACGGTCGATTTTTATAGATGGAAGGTGGCGTACACGACGGACGAACTGAGTGAGTTGGTGGGGCGTAAGTCGGGCATTGACTTCGGTCGCATCCTCGACTTGGTGCCGATGGAGCGTGGCTCGTCTGACCGCATCATCATGCTGAAAGTGGTGGGGGAGAAACGGACAGTGACCGTAGGCAAAGAACTGGAAATCCGCAAGTGGCTCAGCGAGTCGCACCTCTATTCGTCGGCCTTCGAGGTGGAAAAGACGGAAGAGGGTTTTGTCCTGCACGGAAAAGGGTGGGGACATGGTGTCGGACTCTGCCAGATAGGGGCTGCCGTGATGGGTGAACGGGGAATTCCGTACGATGAGATTTTGTCGTTCTATTACCCCCGTGCGGACCTGTCGAAAGTTTGGTAACTTTTAAGAATCTAATCATCAACGACTTTGGGAAATCATCAAAAACATAGCCCTTGGCTCTGGATTCCGAGCCTTTGCGTGGCGGAGGAGATACCTGCCGCGGTGGTTATGTTTGTGGCGCTGCTGATGTTTTTGCAGTTCGGAGCCAGTGAGTCGATGGCGGCGCTTTACAGCGGTCTGCTCTTCCTGCCGTGGGTGATGAAGTCCTATCTTTACAGCAAGGTGAGGAAGGCGGGTGCTTTCAAGCGAAACATCCATTGGGTGGAGCTGATGATGTTTGTCTGCCTGATGGGCATCGCCGTCTACATCTCGGAGGCAAAGGTGAAGGATTGGCTCTTGTTCATCTTCCTGTTTGTGCTCTCCTGCTTTTGCGCCTGGCACGAACTGCTTTCGCGGATGTATTACAGCCAGATGCTTGAACCTCGTGAACAGAAACTCTATGGCAACACGAAGATGGTCTCGTCGCAGCTCTCCCTTGTGGTCACCTACGGCATCTTGATCATCATCGCAGGCTTTTTCGAAGTATTCTTCCGCAGTTATCAGAAGGCTTGGGCGATGGAGAGTTCCCTCGTGGCAGGCGGATTCCTCCTCTTCTGCATCCTCAACATCGTCGTCCTGCCCCAGCTGCGGGTGCGGCAGCCCTATCAGTACGAAAGTGTGGCTGAGACGGTGAAGACCGAGTGGCACATCGTGTCCCGCATCCGTCAGAAGCCCCACATCTTCGCCATCTTGCTCAGCCTCTTCTTCCTGCTGCTGCCCCAGTCGCTCATGTTCAACACAAGGGTGTTCTTCCTCCTGTCATCCTCCGATCGGGGCGGTCTTGATTGCTCTGTTCAGGATGTCGGCTTTGCTCAGGGAACCATTGGCGTGCTGGCTTTCTTCATTGGCATCGCGTCGGGTCGTGCCCTGATGAGGAAGTTGGGAAACCGTAATTTGTTTGGTACCACCGCTGTGGTGCTGACCCTCTCGCCCCTTCCTTATATGCTGATGGCTCAGCATCCTCAAATCGGCGATATGCTCCTGCTTTGCTGCATGACGTTCGCGGCACAGTTCTGCTTCGGTTTCGGATTGAATGTCTGTCGTGTCTATGTGCCTTACATCTCCGAACAGCGATACCGCAATGTCACCAACTTCCTCTACCTGCCCATGGTGGCGAGCCTGATGGTGGTGCCGATGGCTGTGTCGGGTTGGCTCTGCACGGAATTGGGCTATCAGACCTTCTTCATGCTGTGTGTGGCGATGGCTCCTGTGGCATGGATGATGTTGGCGCTGTGCAGAACAAAGAAATATCTGATCAATTCATAACTCCTATATATCTGATTAATATATAACTCTTAAATACTACGCAAGTGAAAACAAAAGCTTATGCATGGGTGCCCAGCCTCTATCTGGGCGAGGCATTGCCCTTTTCAGCTGTGATGCTCATTTCTGTCATCATGTTCCAAGAACTGGGATTGGCTGACGAGCAAATCACGTTCTACACGGGTTGGCTCGGTCTTCCGTGGGTGATCAAGCCCATTTGGAGTCCTATCATCGACAACCTCAAAACAAAACGCTGGTGGATTGTTACGATGCAGTTCCTCATGGGCGTCGCCTTGGCATTGGTGGCATTCACCCTCCCCACCGACTTCTGGTTCCAGGGTATCCTCGCCATCTTTATGCTCATCGCCTTCGCCAGTGCCACTCACGACATCTCTGCCGACGGCTTCTACATCATCGCACTGCCCGACAAAGAGCAGGAACTCTACGTGGGTGTCCGCAACACCTTCTACCGCATCGGCATGGTCATCGGACAGGGAGGGCTCGTGCTGCTGGCAGGATATCTGCAGGAATTAGGAATGAGGAATGAGGATTTAGGAATGGATACCTCCTCCGGCATTCAATTCCTCACTCCTCATTCCTCATTCCTCATTGGCTCATGGATGACCGTCTTCATCATCCTTGGCATCCTCATGTTCCTCTTGGGCTTGTACCACGCCTTCATCCTCCCCAAAGTCGAGACCGCCGTCCACGACCGTTTCAACTTCAAGGAGCAGATGCACGAGTTCGGACAGACCCTCAAAGTCTTCGTCACCAAGCCACACCTCATCTCCGCCCTCTGCTTCATCCTCCTCTTCCGACTCCCCGAAGGACTCCTCACCAAGATCGTCCCCCTCTTCCTCAAGCGCAGCGCCGCAGAAGGCGGACTCGCCATGAACGACGTTGACTTCGGACTCATCTACGGCACCCTCGGCGTCATCGGGCTCCTCCTCGGTGGCATCATTGGTGGATGGGCTGTGTCCAAGTGGGGCTTGAAGCGATGCCTCTGGCCCCTCGTCCTCTGCATCACCCTGCCCGACATCGTCTATGTCTATCTCAGCTACGTCCCCACCGACAACCTCTGGCTCATCGGCTCCTGCGTCTGCATCGAGCAGATAGGCTATGGACTTGGTTTCGCCGCCTACACCCTCTACCTCGTCACCTTCTCCCGCGGCGAGCGCTCCACCGCCGTCTTCTCCATCTGCACCGCCGGCCAGTACCTCGGCGGCGTCATGATCCCCGGCATCGTGTCCGGCTTCATCTCCGGCAACATCGGCTACCAGAACTTCTTCTGGGTCGTCATGGCCTTCTGCCTCGTCACCTTCGCCGTCACCGCCTGCGTCAAGATAGAAGACCACAAAGAGTGAGACCCTCCCGCCCCCCACACAAAAGGAGCACCCGACCCTCGGATGCTCCTTTTTCATTCTCGTCCGCGAGGCGAGGTTATCCTTCGCCACCCGATGGTGGCAGACCACCGCCGCCCGTATTTTCACCGCCGGGGTCAGATGGCAGACCGCCGCCACTATTGCCTTCCTCACCTGACGGACGAACCACCTTGGCCTTCTCGATGACATCCTTGCGGTTGACGCTGGCACCCATCGACAGCAACAGGTCAGTGAACTTCCGCTGACATTCGGCCTTGGCCCTGACGGTGACGCCCGCCTTGGTCACGAGGTCGCCGGCGTTCTCGACAGTCAGTTCCGTCACAGTCGGGTCAAGTTCCTGAGCACGTGCAAGGTTGATGTTGCCGCCCTTCACATGAATGTCGGGATAGATTCTCAGCGCCACGTCCTCGCCGTTCTTCAACTGAATGGCGAAACCCATTGACATCAGCTGGGCAGCCGCCTTGCAGAAATTCTCCAGAACGCTCTTTGCCACCTGCACGGGGATGAGCGGATTCTCGTGGCTGATTTCCCTTGCAAGAGCCTGTTCATCAACTGTTTCCAAGACCTCGTTCACAGTGATGGTCTTCTCATTGACACCGAGGTACTCGTTGCCATTGTTCAAATAAACAGAATACTTCATAATCGGTAAAATTTTTAGGTTAAAAATATTGTTGGAAAATCGATTACTAATCGATGTGGTAATTCGATTAGTAATTGATGTGATTGTTCGATTACTAATCAGTGTGGTGGTTCGATTAGTAATCGATTTGGTATATCGATTACTAATCGATTTTTACGCCATCATTTCACCACTTTCCTGCCACCATGCACGTAGATGCCCCATTGTATAGGCATTCCCGTTTCCGAGCTTTCTCCACAGGCGGAGGCCGTCCATCGCTTACGTTCGACATCAGTTTCATAATCAAAAGATTTTTTATATATAGTGCTCCACGTTAATTTTCAAGAAAAGAGGCGCTGAGCACCATAGGAATACAACAAACAACAGGCGGCCTACCATTACCACGTGAAATTGCTGAAAACCACAAATGCCCACGCCTCTTGTCGAGTGTGAGCTTCGGCCTTCTCGTTTCACGTAATTGGGGGTTATGGTAGTTTCCTGTTGTCTTGAAAACTTGAGGCTCTCTTTTTCCGAAAATTTCAGTTGCAAAAATAATAAATTTTCTTGAAACCCCACATAACGTCTCCCACATTTCCTAACGAAAAAGTTAATATTTCGTGTTTTTGCCCAAAATTCTTGTTCCGAATGACGATTTTGCGTATCTTTGCAAGCAATAAAGCCTTATCTATATGATTTCAATCGCACATAGAATAGAACTGAAACCGAACAACAAGCAGAAGACTTACTTCCGCAAGGCTTTCGGCTGTGCGCGATTGGCTTATAACTGGGGGCTGGCTGAATGGAAACGGATGTACGAGGCTGGTGAGAAGCCGAGCGGCAGGAAACTCAGAACGCAGTTTAATGCCATCAAGAAGGAGCAGTTCCCGTTTGTCTATGAGGTGACGAAATGTGCAACGGAGCAACCTTTTGATTATTTGCAGAAGGCTTTTGACAATTTCTTCAGGGATTTGAAGCAGGGAAAGGTTTCCTATCCGCAGTTCAAGAAGAAGCGTGATAACGAGGGTAGTTTCTACATCCAGGCAGACAAGATTAGGCTGTCGGAAACGAACAAGAATTCAAAGTCTTTTAGCAAACTGACCCACAATGAGAGGGGGAAGCATCAATATATCTGCATGCCAAACATGCATGGTGGTTGGGTGAAGATGGCAGAGCATATCCGCTTCAACTATGCCAAGATAAATAATGTATGCATCTCGCAAAGTGGTGGCAAGTTCTACGCTTCGTTCAGTTTGGAGATTACGGAAGAAGAATATAAAAGAACGCATCCGAATGTGGGCTTAGTCGATGCCAGTAGGAAAGTGGGCGTTGACATGGGCATCAAGTCGGCGCTGATACTCTCCGACGGCATTGCCATCGAGAATCCCAAGCCACTGAAGAAGAATCAGAGAAAAATAACGAGACTCAGCAGACAGCTCAGCAAGCGCGTCCATCCGAAAACCAAAGAGGAACGGCTGAAGGGCGTCAGGAAGTCGAACAATTATATGAAACTGTCTGTGCGGCTGGCTCATGCACAAGGTCGCGTGGCGAACATCAGGCGTGACTTCTTGCATAAGGTCACCACGATTCTGACCACACACTATGGCGAGATTGCCATTGAAGACCTGAACGTGAAGGGCATGACCAAGAACCACCGACTGGCTCAGGCCGTCAACGATGTTTCGTTTGGCGAACTGCGCAGACAGATTGAGTATAAAGCCGAAACGAACTGCGTGAAAGTCACCAAGGCCGACCGATTCTTTGCAAGCAGCAAGACGTGTTCGGTTTGCGGAGAGAAGAAAGACGATTTGACGCTCCGCGATCGCACATACCGCTGCCCGCATTGCGGAGCAATCATCGACCGCGACCTGAACGCCAGCCTGAATCTGCTGGGACTATTAGTGAATCACAAAATAGGGACGGATTATCCCGAATCTACGCCTGCGGACTTGACGGCTCTGCTCTCCCGTTTCTCTGTGAATGGGATTGCAACCAGCAAGGTTGAAACAGGAAAACAACAGAAATCATATGTATAGGGTGTACCTACATTGATTTTGTAAGGTTGTTACATCCGGGGGGCTGGAGCCGTAAAACGCTCTATGAGGTGTACCTACATTGGTTTTGTAAGGTTGTTACATCCGCAGGCCGCTCAGTATTCATCGACATTCGGTGTACCTACATTGATTTTGTAAGGTTGTTATATCCGCACTGGTTCTTCACCCGTAAGAGCGGGGGTGTACCTACATTGATTTTGTAAGGTTGTTACATCCGCGATGCATTGACGGCCAGAGGTCGCTTCGAACGTGCCCATTGGCTCTTTAAAGACAAACTTTTGAGCAATATTTACGACGAAACTTATCCTTCTAAATAGTAGAAACTATCATTATGCAAACAACCGTATTTTATGGTAATGGCGTAAACCTGTTAAGTAAAAATGGAAAAACGTGGGATAATATCCTGCGGGAAATATCTGTAGGGCAGATACTTCCGCCTATAGGGAGCAATACGCTGAAGTATGAATATATCGTACTGCCTAAAAATAAATATACTGAAGTGGGGCATGGATGTACATTTACCGTTAATGGAGTTAAGGTGACGGAAATGATAGACACGGAGATAGACATTAAAACGAAACTAAAAGAGAAGATGACCCATTTCGAAGCACCCGCATTCTATGACAAATTAGCAGAGTTGGAAGTAGATAACTATATTACGACAAATTATGAGACTTTCTTGAACAATCCACTTATGAAAAGAGGATATAAAAGGAAAAACACAGAGTGTAGTATTCGCAATATAGAAGCACATTTTACTTTTGTTAATGGAGAAAAGAAAATTCGTCTATGGAATATGCATGGTAGTTTTGACATTGAGGAACGCATCATGCTTGGTCTTTATGAATATTGTGAGTCGGTAACGAAGTTAAAAAGAATGTTTGAGCAATCAAATGGGCTTCTAAACGCTGAGATAGAGAAGAATAGCTGGCCATATGTCATGTTGCATTCTAATGTCTATATATTAGGTTTCGGACTTGGGTATGAGGAAATAGATTTGTGGTATTTCCTGACCATTCGTAAACGTCTCATTCGTGAAAAGATAATTGAAAGAAACAAAATAATCTATTATTCGATAAACGACAATAGTTTGGATATAGGCAAGGCAAAACTTCTGGAAGCATTAGATGTGGAGGTGGAACCAATACCCTTTGATTGGAGTGAAAGAGCCTACGAGAAAGCTTACGATAAAATATACAAAAGGATTAAAGCAGAAATGCAGTCAGCCCAAGCATAACAAGGAGAGGCAATGCTTTGTCCTCCCGAATGGTTCTATACATTATAATATATTATAGCGTTTCGTCGTTTTGCGGCAGCTCCTTGGCATCGGGCCTGCTCGATGGGCTTGATGTAGTCAGAGGCACGCTCCAAGGAGATGACGCTGCGGCCAAGGCGAGCATTTCAAGGGGGGTACAAATTGTACCCCACCTGAATTCATATCTCTGCTGCTTTTTTGTTCGGCTAAGATATGTATTATTTTTCATATACAAAACATTCGGGAGGATTTTTTCTTTTTCCTCATTGTCTCTATACATTATTATAATTACATTTGGTCGTTCCGATAATTCTTCATACCTTTGCCGCCGTAAACCAAAGATGATAGGATTATGACAACGATACAACCATTAAAATCCATGGCCTCGTAATGTTTAACCGAGCGGCGTATCGAGACGTTGCGACCGCTCATAACATTCGAGACATTATGGGAAAAAGTAGAAAGAGAACGCCGGCAGGCACCTGCCTTGGTCGTTCACAGAAACGCGGGAAGCAGAAAAGTCACGGACGATTTCGCCGACGTGAGCGGATGCTGATTCAGAGCGAAAGTTTTGACAGCCTGCCATACCGCCAGTACGAAATCACCAACCAGTGGGATTTGGGTGGTGACGGTAAATCGTTTTGGGGATTCGCCCCCGATGAAGAATGGTTCATCAGAGCCATGCGCAAGTGACAATAACATCATCCCTTGCATCGCCTTCCGCTTTGCGAGGGATTTCATTTTCCACACCTCTCAACATTCGACCAACTATTTTCTGGCCGCACATTGTTTATATATGGGTGATGGGGATGTATGAGGATGGAGAATTATAAAGTTCTTACTATCTCAATGGTGTCGAGTACAACTTTCATTGGTAAGGGAGTCGTTCGTGAATGTTAGCAAGTTCGTCGAGTTTCTCTTGGGTAAGACCAAGTTTGTCCCACAATTCGTTGGCATGAGCCTCCACTTTCTTGACATAGTAGTCGGACAGCACTTGCTTCACTTCTTGTAGTTCCTGCTCCGTGTTCATGCGTGAGAACATCTCCAGCAGATGCAGTTGGATGGGATTGAATACGGTCGTTTGCATAGTTGTATCCTTTCTAATTATAATTTCCGCGGCAAAGATACATATTATTTTTCATATACAAAACATTCGGGAGGATTTTTCTGTCCTCCCGAATGGTTCTATACATTATATTATATATTATAATGTGTGCGGATTAGATGCCGAGAGAGCTCTTCACGGCGTTGGCGGCATTGTCAACAGCCTTGCCGGCTTCCTTCTTGCCAGACTCGACTGCCTTGTTGGCGGCGTCGTTGGCTGCATTGGCAGCGTTGTTGGCAGCATCGGCAGCAGCGTTCTTGGCATCGGTGGCAGCACCTACCACAGCGTCCTTGGCACCCTCAGCCACAGCAGCGGCGTCGATGGGGAGAGCCTTGACGGCGGAAACGATGTTGCTCAGTGTTTCGTTGCCGGCGGTGAACTCGGCAATCTTCTCCTCGTTCTCGCTGATGAACTGCTGGAGCTTGGCGATGTAAGCCTTGGCCTCCTCGAGCTTGCCATCGGCCTGGAGCTTGGCGATGTATGCCTGTGCCTTGGCGAGGAGCGACTGGGTCTGCTCGGCGTCGTTGGCGGCTACGGCTGACGAGAGGGCGAGGATGGTAGCGTCGGCGTCAGCTTCGGGAGCTTCGGCTACGACAGAGTCGGCGGCGATGGAATCAGTTTCCTGACCACCCTTGACGGTTCCATTACATGCGGAGAAAGTGATGGCTGCAACAGCCACGATTGCATAGAAAATCTTTTTCATTTTGCTTTTAGTTTTTAAGAGTTGAACAATTATTTGGCTAAACCGTCGCAAAGATAGAGAGTTTTTTACTAACTTTGCAACGTGAAACAATTTTTTATGCAGATGAAGACGTTTTTAACACATATATTTATCGTTTGCTGCCTCCTGATGGCAATTTCGTGTGGTGAAGACCGCACTTATGAGTATGAGGAGAAGACGCAACACAATCACTGGGTCTTCTCGGAGATGAAGGACAAGTACTTGTGGGGCGACTCGCTGAAGGAGTTCGAGCCGGCGTGGAAGAGTTTCTTCGCCAAGCCCTCGGAGTTCCTTCCGAAGGTGACGGCGAAGAGCAAGCAGGGGGACTCGTGGTCGTATGTGGAGGTGGACACGCTGATTGAGGACAGCCACCAGCGCGGCTACTTCCACCACGTCAATTCGTACGGCCTGGACTTCGTGCTGATGAACGACCCGACGGGTCAGACGACCAAGCAGGTGCTCCGCGTGATGACGGTCTATCCCAACAGTCCCGCCGAACGTGCCGGCCTGCTGCGCAACGACTTCATCTGCTCCTACAACTCCCAGAAGTTCACCAGCAACAACCTGACGAAACTGCAGAGCGGCGTGACCCGCACGCTGGAGGTTCGCCACATCACGCATGAGGAACTGGAAGGGCGCATCGAGTGGCTCGACACGGTCACCGTCCAGCTTCCTGCCTCCGAATATGTGGAGGACGAGGCGTTCCCCATCTCCACCATCTGTCTGGCGGAGGGGAAGCGCATCGGCTACTTGATGTGTACCCGTCTGGTGGAATATCCCATCGAAACGGGATCGCCCCGTGGTGCATCGCCTGTCTATCGTGATGACCTCGACCGCATCATGAGCGACATCCGCCAGTCGCACATCGACGAGCTGGTGCTCGACCTTCGTCTGTGCAACTTCGGCACGATGGAGATGGCGCAGCGTCTGGCAAGCTATGTGGTCTGCCCCGAATGTCTCGGCTCGACCTTCGTCAAGACTTATTGGAACGACCGCTATACGGAGAACAATCAGACGATTCCCTACGATATGTCCGTCGCCAATCTCGGCCTGAACCGCATCTACATCCTGACGAGTTCCTACACGCAGGGCGCTGCCGAGTGGCTCATCCATGCCCTGCAGCACTCGATGGGCGAGGAGCGTGTCATCCTCATCGGCAAGGCGACGAAGGGTCAGAACGTGATGACGCAGGAGGTGGGCGACAATTTCCATGTACACCTCTTCCCCGTGGTGGCCTATGTGGCTGACGGGTCAGGCAACTACGAGTACGGCTCCCTTTCTCCTGCCATCAAGGTGGTTGAGACAGAATATATCACCTTGGCCGATTATGGCGACCCTGACGAGATTCTTTTCAATACTGCTGTCCAGCATATCCTCGGATTAAGACAAATTGACAGCGAACCAGTCGAAGAATCGGACAAAAAGGCAGAAGAAGAGCAGGAAGAGTAGGGTGGAACAATCGTTGTTGATGCACTTGGTCAGAATGTAAAACTAAAAACCAAGTGCTATTATGAACAACAACTATCAGAACAATCAAAACCAGCAGCCGACTGGCAAGGAGGTTCTTGAAAGATATGCAACGAACCTCGTGGAGAGGGCGAAGAACGGAAAACTCGACCCTGTCATCGGCCGTGACGACGAAATCAGGCGAATCCTCCAGATTCTCAGTCGTCGTACCAAGAACAATCCTATCTTGATTGGTGAGCCAGGTACGGGTAAGACTGCCATCGTCGAAGGTCTTGCACGACGTATCGTTCGTGGTGATGTGCCCGAAAACTTGAAGGATAAGCAGCTCTATTCCCTCGATATGGGTGCGCTGATTGCCGGCGCTAAGTATCAGGGCGAGTTCGAGGAACGACTCAAAGCGGTCGTCAAGGCGGTTGTGGAGAGCCAGGGACAGATCATCCTCTTCATCGATGAGATTCACACCCTTGTGGGGGCAGGTCAGACGAGTGGAGCGATGGATGCCGCCAACATCCTCAAACCTGCTTTGGCACGTGGTGAACTGCGTTCCATCGGTGCCACCACCCTCGACGAGTACCAGAAGTACTTCGAGAAGGACAAGGCGCTCGAACGTCGTTTCCAGACGGTGATGGTCGATGAACCCGATGTAGCGTCCTCCATCTCCATCCTTCGAGGTTTGAAGGAGCGCTACGAGAATCACCACAAGGTGCGTATCAAGGACGAGGCCATCATTTCGGCTGTTGAACTTAGCAACCGCTACATCACCGACCGTTTCTTGCCCGACAAGGCCATCGACTTGATGGATGAGGCGGCAGCCAAACTCCGTATGGAACGTGATTCTGTGCCTGAGGAGATTGACGAACTCAGCCGCCGTCTCAAGCAGATGGAGATTGAGCGTGAGGCCATCAAACGTGAGGGTGACAAGGAGAAGCTTGCCGAACTGAACAAAATCATCGATACCCTCCGTGCCGATGAGCAGAAGCAGCGTGCCAAGTGGGAAGGGGAGAAAGCGCTCCTCAACCAGATTCAGAGCGATAAGCAGCAGATTGAGCAGCTCAAATTCGAAGCCGACAAAGCAGAACGTGAAGGTAACTATGGACGTGTGGCCGAAATCCGTTACGGCAAACTCCAACACTTAGAAGAAGATATCAAAGCCGTGCAGTCGAAACTGGCGGAGGCGCAGGGTGGGGCAGCCCTCGTGAAGGAAGAGGTGGATAGCGACGACATCGCCGATGTGGTGAGCCGTTGGACAGGTATTCCTGTGAGCAAGATGCAGACTTCTGAGCGCACCAAACTCATCCATCTCGAAGAAGAGCTCCACAAGCGTGTCATTGGTCAGGATGAGGCTATCCGTGCCGTTAGCGATGCCGTGCGCCGCAGTCGTGCAGGTCTTCAAGATCCCAAACGACCCATCGGTTCGTTCATCTTCCTTGGTACTACGGGTGTGGGCAAGACGGAACTTGCTAAGGCACTCGCCGACTACCTCTTTGACGATGAGACCATGATGACCCGTATCGACATGAGCGAGTATCAGGAGAAGTTTAGCGTCACCCGACTCATCGGTGCGCCTCCGGGATATATCGGTTATGAAGAAGGCGGTCAGCTCACGGAGGCAGTGCGCCGCAAGCCTTACAGCGTTGTGCTTTTCGACGAGATAGAGAAGGCGCATCCCGATGTGTTCAACACCCTCCTGCAAGTGCTCGACGATGGTCGTCTGACCGACAACAAGGGACGTGTGGTGAATTTCAAAAACACCATTATCATCATGACCAGCAATGCCCAGCGCGACCAGCTTCGCAGTATCTTCCGACCTGAGTTCCTTAACCGAATCGACGACATCATCACCTTCTCGCCCCTCGATGAGGCAGAGATTCAGCAGATTGTCCGTCTGCAAGTCGATAAGGTCGTCAAGATGGTTGCTCAGAACGGTATCACGCTCCAGGTGTCCGACGATGCCATCCGTCTCATCGCTAAGGCAGGCTTCGACCCGCAGTTCGGAGCTCGTCCCGTCAAGCGAGCCATTCAGGACAAACTCCTTAACGAACTCAGCAAGCGCATCATCAGCGGCGAGATTGACCACGAGAAGCCTGTTGCCGTCCAGACACAAGGCGACGACCTCACTTTCGAGCAGTAAACTCGACCATCTTATATTAAAAGGACGTGAGCGTTCACGTCCTTTTTTTATGGTGTTTTGTGTTTGACGTTTAATGAGGCCCAATCAGTGGTCTCATTTCTTTGTGAGTTTGTTAGGTTTTACGTTGTGCAACATTTATCATCATGAAACAACAAATATTTAAAAAAACTAAAATGTGAGGGAAAACGAGGAAGATGGTTTGGAACTGTCTTGCCGTTTTTGTAATTTTGCAGTCGAGAATATATGATAAAGTGAGCGTCGGCCGGTGAGGGTCGGCAGAAAAGAATTGTATAACTTATTAAACATCTGAGAATTGAATGATGAAAGAGGAAGAATTGCCTCCTTTCAACTTTCCCATTGAGGACAAGTCGGAAAGAATTATCAAAGTCATCGGTGTAGGAGGCGGTGGCGGTAATGCAGTACAACACATGTGGGAGGAGAGTGTGAAGAACGTCTCCTTCGTAGTGACCAACACGGACAGTCAGGCTTTGGTGCCAAACAAGGTGCCGAACAAGATTCAGCTGGGTGACGGCTTGGGTGCCGGCGGCGACCCTGAGATGGGTCGTAAGAAGGCTGAGGAGAGTATGGATGCCATCATGGCGATGCTGGACGAGGACACGAAGATGGTGTTCATCACGGCTGGCATGGGTGGTGGCACGGGCACGGGTGCGGCTCCTGTCATAGCTCGTGCAGCAAAAGAAAAGGGCATCCTGACTGTTGGCGTGGTGACGCTGCCCTTCAAAATGGAGGGCAAGAAACGCATTGACATAGCCTTGAAAGGTATGGAGAAGATGCGCCAGAGTGTGGATTCGCTCATTGTAATCAACAACGAGAAGTTGCTGGAGGATGAGCGATTCGTGGAAATGGATTGGGAAGAGGGAATGAAGAAGGCTGACGAGGTGCTGACGACGGCGACGAAGACGATTGCTGAGATCATCACGAAGAGGGGCAAAGTGAACCGAGATTTTAATGATGTGAACACGGTAATGAAGGATGGTGGCTCTGCAATTGTGTCGATAGCCAAGGCGAGCGGCGAGAAGCGCATCTTGAAGGCAATGTCGGAGGCTGTTCACTCTCCGTTGGTGGCGAATGTGGACAAGCAGCGGACGAAGCGTCTGCTCTATATCGTGTACAGCGGTCAGAAAAATCCTGCGAAGATTGCGGAGTTGAAGGAAATCAACGAGTTCATGGAGGGCTTCGATGAGAACATCGAGGTGCTTTGGGGACACTATCAGGACGATTCTTTGGAGGACGATATCAAGGTGGCCATTGTGGCGACAGGCTTTGACCCAGCAGATTCCCAAACCGAAGTGCAACGGGGCGAGTCAGACGAACAGGAACGTGTGCAGCATCTTCGCCAGAAGTATTACTCGGCATCGGTAAAACCAGAGGAGAAGAAAGAGTCGCTTCCAACAATGGAAACGCCTATTGAACCCGAGGAGACAACAATCAGCGAAGTGGAGCAGATTGATGCTCCTGAGGAGGAATTTGAGCCGAAATCACGCTCTTTCTTGCAAAGATTGATGGAAAAATTGAAAGTTTTGATGGAAGAAGAGTGATGGGAAAAGATTTTTTCCTTATCTTTGCCCTCGTTAACTCAAAAACGATGGAATTATGATAGTATATCCTAATGCGAAGATTAACATTGGTCTGAACGTCGTCGAAAAGCGTCCGGACGGCTACCATAATCTGGAGACAGTTTTTTATCCAATTGGTCTGCAGGACATTCTGGAAATCCATACGATAGATAAGGATGCCCCCGACTGCGGCTATCGGCTGAAAGTGACGGGAACAGTGCTGGGAGGCTCGCCCGAGGACAATTTGGTGGTGAGGGCACTGAAGTTGCTGAAAAAGGACTTCGACCTGCCGCCCGTGAGCATCGGGCTGTATAAGCACATCCCGACTGGTGCAGGTCTGGGTGGTGGTTCATCTGACGCAGCTTTCACGGTGAAGACGTTGAACGAGCGTTTCAAACTGGGGTTGACCATTGAGCAGATGGAGAACTATTGTACACAGTTGGGTGCTGATTGCCCGTTCTTCGTGCAGAACAAACCTGTGTTTGCGACGGGCATCGGCAACGTATTCCATCCCCTCGAACTAAACCTGAAATACAAGCAATTGGTGCTGGTGAAGCCCGACACGTTTGTCTCGACCAAGGACGCCTATGCCAAGGTGACGGTGCAGCATCCTGAGAAGCAACTGCCAGAACTCCTTGCACAGCCTATTGAGACGTGGAGGGACACGGTGGTGAACGACTTCGAGGCGAGCGTATTCCCCAAGTATCCTGAGATTGCCGCTATCAAAGACAAGCTCTACGATCTTGGCGCCATCTATGCTAGCATGTCAGGCAGCGGTTCCAGCGTCTTCGGTATTTTTGAGGATCCTGTGGAGAATGTCGATGAAAAGTTCAGTGGCATGTTCTGCCGTCAACGTGAACTGTAAAAGAGGATTATCCCAAAAGGCTTCATACAATAATGGAGCCTTTTTTTCGTTTTAAGAGGTATGCAAAGGAAGATTCTCCACATATTCATATATATAGGGGCTTTGATGTTGGTGGCGTGCAGCAACGAGGGCATAGCGTTCAAGAAAGCGGAACAGAGTTATGCCATCGGTGAGTATTATGCGGCAAGCATCAACTACAAGAAGTCGTACTCTCGGTGTACACCGAAGGAAAAGGAGAAACGGGCGGTGAGAGCGTTCATGATGGGCGAATGCTACCGCCACATTGGCTATACACAGAAAGCGATGGCGGCTTATACGAATGCCATCCGATACCATATTCCTGACAGTCTAGCATATCTGCATCTGGCACGCCAGCAATTGAAGGCGGGTCAATATAAGCAGGCAGCACAGAACTTCAATCAATATTTGGAATTTGACCCAGGCAATGAACTGGCTCGCAGCGGTTTGCTGTCGTGTGAGTTGGGTCCTCAGTGGAAGGCGAAGCCCAATCTGTATAAGGTGAAGAAGGAGACGGTGTTCAATTCACGCCGTTCGGATTACAGTCCTCTGTTGGTGGGCGATGATGCTGACCAATTGGTGCTTTCGTCCACAAGAAAAGAGGCGGAGGGCGATGATATCTCAGGTGTGACGGGTCAGAAGTTTGGTGACTTGTTTTTCTCTCGCAAGAATGAGCAGGGTAAATGGCAACCTGTGGATGTGATAGAGGGTGAAGTGAACACGGAGTATGACGAGGGTGCTCCTTGTCTTAGTCCTGATGGAAAGACCATGTACTTCACCCGTTGTTCCAGTGACCCCGACTATCCCCGTTATGCTGAGATCTGGCAGTCGCAACGTAGTGATGCTGCATGGGGCAAACCGACCAAGTGTGCCATCTCTCGTGACACGCTCACTTCGTTTGCTCATCCTGCTGTGAGCCCTGATGGCGAGTGGCTCTATTTTGTCAGCAATGCAGAGGGTGGGGAAGGTGGTCTTGACATCTGGCGCACTCGCATTCTGAGCAGTGGCTTTGGCGGTATGGAGAATTTGGGTCGTCCCATCAATACGGCTGGTGACGAGATGTTTCCTTCCTTCCGTCCTAATGGTGACCTCTATTTCTCTTCTGACGGACATCCTGGTATGGGTGGTCTCGATATCTTCATTGCTCATGAGGATTCCATTCGTGGCACCATCGTGGAGAATCAGCAATATCCCCTGAACTCTTCTGCAGATGATTTTGGTATGACCTTTGAGGGCGTGCACAATCGTGGTTATTATTCCTCTTCACGTGGTGACGGCAAGGGTTGGGAACATATCTTCTCCTTTGAATGTCCTGAAATCCTGCAAACGGTGACGGGTTGGGTGTATGAGAAAGACGGTTATGAATTGCCAGAGGCCCTCGTCTATATGGTGGGCAATGACGGTACCAACCTGAAACTTTCTGTGAGGGGTGACGGTTCGTTCACACAGGTGCTCAAACCAGGTGTAGATTATGTGCTGTTGGGCACTTGCAAAGGCTATCTGAACGTGAAGAACGAGGTTCGTGTGGAGCCAGAGGATGAGGAGGAGAGCCATGAATATACCTTGCAGTTCCCCTTGCCTCCCATCAATATCCCCGTGCTCATTGATAATATCTTCTACGAGTTTGACCGTGCCGACCTCACGCCTGAATCGACGGAGGCGCTTGACAAGTTGGTGGACATGATGAACGAGAACCCCAACATCACCATCGAACTTTCTGCCCACTGTGACTATCGTGGTGAGGATGCTTACAACCAGCGGCTTTCCCAAAGACGTGCTGAGTCGGTGGTGCGTTATTTGATTCAGCACGACATAGCCAAAGACCGTATGACGGCTGTGGGTTATGGCGAATCTCGTCCGAAGATTATCACCAAGAAACTAGCTGAGACCCTCTTGGCGGGTGATCCGAAGGTGGAGGTGCAGGTGAATGATACCCTGACCGAAGCCTACATCATGCGTGTCAAGGATAAGGATGAGCAGGAAGTGCTCAATGCGCTCAACCGCCGTACCGAATTCCGAGTTCTCCGCACCACTTATGGTACGACGCTCAATGAATACAAGCCAGAAGAGGAGGAACGCAAGGCGGCTGCTAAAAGAAAAGATGAAGCCACCGACGAGGACGACTTCATCTTCTAATGATTTCCTTTATATTTTCTGATATTTATTCTTCTGTTGCTGGCTCTTCGGAGGTTTCAGCATCATCGTCTCCTGTTCCTACTTCCTCTCCAATGAACTGATATTCGAACTTTTCGCTCTTGGCAGATGGGAACTGAGAACGTGGATCAATCTCAGGACGGTTTTTCAGATGCTCAATGATGCGGTTGTAGGCATCCATCGCGCTGAATGCTCTGAGACGTACACGGAAAGGCGTGTCCACATATTTGCACTTGCCTGTCTCTGGGATGATCAAGACACGCTTGAAGGTCAATCCTGCTTCCCACCAACCGATATTCTCTTCGTTAAGGGCATCGAGGATGCTCTTCTTGCGTTCTGCCATCGTGACGACACGTTCCATTTTCTGCTCCTTGCGCATTGCTTCTTCTTCCTTGAACTGCTCCAAAGTCTCAGCTTCGGTCTTCAAGAAGAGCACATAGTTGGAGTAGCTCACCTTCAGACGGAAGGGGTAGATGTTGGACGAACTGAGGAAAGTGGTGATGCGGCTGGCTGCATTGCTTTCCAATTTGATTTCCTCGATGGAACGAAGAAATTCGATGGCGTCTTCAACAGATTTTGCCAAGTATTCGTGGTCAAAATATCTAACGTATAAGTTCATTTGTGTTGTTTGCTTTGTTTTTTCGAGTGCAAAGATACGATTAAGTGAGTGAAAAAACAAATATATTTGAATTTTTCCGAGCGAAAGTACCTTCCACGTAGTCAAAGATAAGGATTTTCTTTATCATTCTTTCATTTCTTTCTGATTCTCCATTCATCAGGATAGAGGTTGTTGGCACGATTGCCAATGTTCTTTACAAAGCCAAGCGGATGCCCCTGATAGGTGATGAGTACATATCCTCGTGGGGTGTCGGCGGGCAGTTGCAAGGCTTCTGTTCTCAGATAAGCAATAGCCTGCTGTTGATCCACTTCGACAGCGGGGAACGCCTCTTTGTTGAGGTGGTTGCTCATGGCGAGGCTGTGAGCAGGACGAAGAGATTTGAGCTTGGAGGTTGGAGATTTGGAGGGTTTTGCTGCAACATGTGGATCGGAAGCCAATTCGATGCCAGCATGAATGACTTTGAGTGTTTGTTGCGCTTGCTTGAACAAGTCAAGGTGAGCCGTTGGGAAAGCACGGAAAAACTCGTTCTCTTCCAGAATGGTGAAGACCTCATTTCCTATAAGCCAACTTTTCAGTTCCGTTGGAATCTTGTTGGCAGACTTGTTGCCCTTACTTCCCTTGCTCTTTCGCCTTCCTTCCTGTTCTGCCGTCTTCCTGAGGACGCTGATGAAGAAGCCCTCGCCTTGGATGCGATGTGGATAGAAATGCGTGTTCGTCTCTGTCAATCCCCATTCTTTCAGCGGATGGCACGACAGCACCTCTGCGCCGAGTATCTTGGCTATCCATGCGACATTTTCTTCATCCTCCAAGGGGTTGTATGTGCAGGTGCTGTAGATGAAGATGCCGCCCTCTTTCAGTGTGTGCCAAATGTTCTGCACGATATCCCGTTGGCGTTTCCAGCATACTTCCACATTGGCAAGACTCCATTCTTCGATGCTGGCAGGATCCTTGCGGAACATCCCTTCGCCCGAACAAGGTGCATCGCAAATGATGAGGTCGAACACGTCGCTGAATGCTTGGAAGTCTTCTGCATAATTGTTCGTCACGATGCAGTTGGATTGTCCCCATTTCGTGATGTTCTCAGCCAAGATGTTCGCCCTTTGTCTCACCACCTCGTTGGCAATGAGCAAGGAACCCTCAGGCAGTTCCGACAACGCCAGCGTCGATTTCCCTCCTGGCGCAGCACACAAGTCCAACGCCACCACAGGCTCCTTCACATATTCCCTCAACACATGCGACAAGAACATTGACGATGCCTCCTGCACATAGTAGCAACCTGCATGAAACAGCGGGTCAAGCGTGAAGGATGGACGTTCGGAAAGATAAAAACCCTCCTCACACCAGGGGACTGGTGAGGCTTGGCTCCGCCGAGCTGAAGGTTGAGGTTGAAGATTTGGGAAACTATCCGGATGGCTATTCTCCCCATAGAGGGGGAGATGCCCCATAAGGGCAGAGGGGGTCTTCTTTTTATTTCTCCTGATGCTGGTCGGCGCAGGCAAAGAAAGTGCCTCGGCAAGTTGGTCATATTCTTCCTTGCCGAGATGCTCGGTCATCATTTGCTGAAAATCGTGGGGCAGATTCATGCTTTTCTTTCCAAATTCACAAACGCATACCTGTGAGCATGTTTCTCATCCACATCGTGTTCCTCTCTGAAGGTCTCCACCCATTCCTCCTCATCAATCTCAGGGAAGAATGTGTCAGCCTTCTCAGGGGTGTCGTAGATGTAGGTTAGGCACAAGCGGTCGGCGATGGGTAATGCCTCTCTGTACACCGATGCGCCGCCGATGATATAGACATCACCTTCACACGAGTCCAAAGCGTCCTCAAGGGTGGGGTAGAGGTCTGCACCAGGAAAGTCTTCTGCCTTGCCCTTGCGCGACAGCACGATATTTCGTCTGTTGGGCAACGCTCCCTTCGGCAGGCTCTCAAACGTGCGTCTGCCCATGATGATGGTGTTGCCTGTCGTCAGAGCCTTGAAGCGCTTCAGGTCGTTGGGCAACCAATAGATCAGCTTGTTCTCAAAACCGATGGCTCTGTTCTCAGCTATTGCTACTATGATGGAAATCATTTTGGGAATTGAAAGTTGGAAATGAAAATCGCCCAGCGCGTGGGCTGGTTATACGGAAACGGTTGCTTTGATGTGTGGATGTGGGTCGTAATCTGTCAGTTCGAAGTCCTCGTATTGGAAGTCGAAGATGCTCTTCACGTTGGGGTTGATCTTCATCTTCGGCAGGTGTCTGGGCTCACGTGTCAGCTGCAACTTCGCCTGCTCGATGTGGTCGAGGTAGAGGTGCGTGTCTCCTGTCGTATAGACGAAATCACCTAATTGCAGGTCGCACACCTGTGCCACCATCATTGTCAGCAGCGCATACGAAGCAATGTTGAACGGTACACCCAAGAATGTGTCTGCACTACGCTGATAGAGCTGGCAACTCAGTTTGCCGTCAGCCACATAGAACTGGAACAGGATGTGGCAAGGAGGCAGGTTCATGTTGTCGATATCTGCTACGTTCCAAGCCGATACAATCAGGCGGCGTGAGTTCGGATTCTTCTTGATTTGGTCAATCACCTCGCTGATCTGGTCGATGTGTCCACCGTTATAATCAGGCCAACTGCGCCACTGATAGCCGTAGATGTGACCGAGGTCACCATCCTCGTCAGCCCACTCATTCCAGATGCGTACACCACGTTCCTGCAACCACTTCGCATTTGTGTTGCCCTGCAAGAACCACAGCAATTCGTAGATAATGGATTTCAAGTGTAACTTCTTCGTTGTCAGCAAGGGAAATCCCTCCTGCAAGTTGAATCGCATCTGGTTGCCAAACACCGAAATAGTGCCCGTACCAGTTCTGTCGCCCTTCTGCACGCCCTCCTTCAGGATGCGGTCGAGCAAGTCAAGATATTGCTTCATTCTGTTGTCTTTTTGAATTTGTTTGCAAAGATACAACAAATCTTTCAAAACCTCCAACTATTTCATCTTTTTATTATCCTCACCACACTCTTTTATTTTTCTAACATTTCCCCAATGTCCCATGTTAGAAATTCTTCTATAGGGATCCCGTTTGTTCCAATCACGAAAGATAGTTGAGGATGGAATCTTTCTGTGAAGATTTTCATTCCTTCGTTGTCTCCGCGTCTTCCACTCTTCACTTCAATAGCGATAAGTTGTTCCCCAGACTCTATGACGAAATCAACTTCATCATCATTCTCACGCCAATAATACAACTTGTAGTCGTATTCGTCAGCCTGACTAAGCAGATAGGTTCCAATGGCACTCTCTACCCATCTACCCCACAAATTAGGCGTGGTGAAAGTTTTATGGAATGTGGTACTGGTTTGTGCAGTAAGCAGTGCAGTATTGTAAACCATTAGTTTGGGAACAGAATTATATTTGCGTGCAGCATCGTTCGCGTATTTTTGCAAGCCACAAAGCAGACGCCCCTCCTCCAGCGTGTTCAGATAGCCAGCCAACGTCGTCACGTTTCCTGCATTCTGCAATTGACCTAACATCTTGTTCAGCGAGAGTTCCTTACCAGAGTACATGCATCCCAAATCAAAAAGTTGTCGCATCAATACAGGCTTGTAGATGGTCTTGGTCGTTAAAATGTCACGCTCTATGGCTGGCGCAATGATGCTATCCTTGACATACCTCCGCCAACGACGTTCGTCATGAATATATTTTGCTCCGCCAGGATAGCCGCCGAAGTAGATATACTGATCCATATCAATGCCAAAAGCTTCGTGCATTTCATTGTAACTCCAATGAGGCATACGTATCAGTTCATAACGACCAGCCAACGATTCAGTCAATCCATCTTTGAGCAGCAGTCGTGAAGAACCCAGAATGATCACTTTCATGTTTACGTCATTCTTCGTGTCGTTGTCCCATTCCTTCTTCACAGCTTCGCTCCAGTTGTCCAGCTTATGCACTTCGTCAATGACCAGTAAGAACTCTGGTGAATGAGCCGCCTTCATTCTGGCTCTGGCTGTAGCCCACATCTCACTAATCCAGAAAGTGTCCCTCTTAGGCACGTTGTCTGCACTGACAGACAAATAAGGGATGTCTGTCTCTTGTAGCACCTGTTTGATCATTGTGGATTTACCTACCTGACGAGGTCCAGATATCGTCTGAATCTTATCTCTTGGTTCTATTAATCTCGAATTGAGTTCTTCAAAATGTCGTCTTTTATACATAACTAATTGGTTTTATGATGCAAAGATAAGAAAAATTCTCAATTCTTCCAAGAAAAATTCTCAAAAGTTGTATAAAAAATCTCAATTTACCAATAATCTGGCCTGTTGTTGGATTCCCTTTTTAGTTCCCCACCGACTAACGATGGGTTTCATTACTTTAACTTTGCAGCCAAATATAAGAGTCTTAATAACTCTTAATATGAAGTGGTTCAATAAATCGATAACAAGATGAAGATAAATCACAGTTTGTTCTTACCTTTGTTGTAGAAAGGA
>Ga0310786_10002540_pt1 | contig 27739 bp, 20 predicted proteins | sample AusTroGonzalo_MG_FD_203881 | JGI IMG/M metagenome (GOLD analysis project Ga0310786, IMG submission 203881) | Bovine rumen microbial communities from tropical cattle in Woodstock, Queensland, Australia - Gonzalo_03 (v2) (version 2) | ecosystem: Host-associated > Mammals > Digestive system >...
TTGGTCTATAGCATGGTGATTTTTTACCATCTACATCAACGGCAAGGAGGTGGAGGCAGGCTTCTCCCAACCGGCATCTACGCCGTGCGTATCCTTAGCCAAAACGGCAGAAGCTACACGTCGAAGTTGGTGAAGGAGTAGGGGAAAGGCGAGCCAATTGACTCCCCTTCCCCGGCTTGTTGCGTCAGTGATGGCAAGCCTTTGCGTCATAGCAGGCTCGCTGATGCGCCTGCGATGCGCCCTCTGATGTTTGACAACCGAAATCAGCGGATATGGGGGACTGATTTCGGTTGTCTATAGATAGCCTTACGATAGCCCTACGATAGCCCTACACTTTTTAGTAGCGGTACAGGTCGGTTTTGAAGGGACCGTTGACGGGAACACCGATGTAGTCGGCCTGCTTCTGGGTGAGCTTGGTCAGCTTGACACCGATTTTGGAGAGGTGGAGGCGGGCCACTTCCTCGTCGAGTTCCTTGGGCAGGTTGTAAACACCCACTTTGTAGTCGTGCTGCCACAGGTCGAGCTGGGCCATCACCTGGTTTGTGAAGGAGTTGCTCATTACGAAAGAGGGGTGACCGGTAGCGCAACCCAGGTTCACCAGTCGTCCTTCGGCCAAGATGAAGATGGAGTGACCGTCGGGGAAGATGTACTCGTCCACCTGCGGTTTGATGGTGCGCTTGGTGATGTTGGACTGGCTTTCGAAAGCGCTGACCTGTATTTCGTTGTCGAAATGGCCGATGTTGCATACGATGGCCTGGTCTCTCATCTTGTTGAGGTGGTCCACCGTGATGACATCGCAGTTGCCGGTGCAGGTCACAAACACATTGCCTTCATCGAGGGCGTCTTCCACCGTTTTCACCTCGTAGCCTTCCATGGCGGCCTGCAGGGCGCAGATGGGGTCAACCTCGGTGACGATGACACGGGCACCGTAGGACTTCATCGACTGGGCGCAGCCTTTGCCCACATCGCCGTAGCCGCAAACCACCACCACCTTGCCGGCTAGCATGATGTCGGTGGCACGCTTGATGCCATCGGCCAGCGATTCGCGACAGCCGTATTTATTGTCGAATTTCGATTTGGTTACCGAGTCGTTGACATTGATAGCGGGGAAGAGCAGCTCGCCTTGTTCCATCATCTGGTAGAGGCGGTGTACACCGGTGGTGGTTTCTTCCGACACGCCCTTGATGTCCTTTATCATGCGGTGCCAGCGCTGGGGATCTTCCTTCAGCAGTTCTTTCAGGGTGTTGAACACCACGGCCTGCTCGTGCGATTCGGGAGTCTTGTCGAGGATAGAGGCATCCTCTTCGGCCTTGAAGCCAGTGTGAATCAGCAGGGTAGCGTCGCCACCATCGTCAACGATGAGGTTGGGGCCTTTGCCTCCGGGGAAGGAGAGTGCCTGGTTGGTACACCACCAGTAGTCTTCCAGCGATTCGCCTTTCCAAGCGAAGACGGAAACGCCGGTGGCGGCAATAGCGGCAGCGGCGTGGTCTTGGGTGGAGAAAATGTTGCAGCTGCACCATCTCACCTCGGCACCCAGGTGCACCAGGGTCTCGATGAGCACTGCCGTTTGAATGGTCATGTGCAGCGAACCGGTGATGCGCACCCCTTTCAGGGGTTTCGAGTCTCCGTATTTTTCACGTAAGGCAATCAGTCCGGGCATTTCTTTTTGGGATACTTCAATGTCTTTGCGTCCCCATTCTGCCAAGCCCATGTCGGCAACTTTGTACTTCAATTCGTAATCAGTCATTTTAATTCTGTTTAAATTCATAAATAAATACGGCGGCAAAAATACGAAAAATTCAACTTTATTTATTATTTTTGCAGATTAAAACTGAGAGAATGCGAAAACGACTGCTGATACCGTTGCTGTTTGTGATTGCCTGCATAGCCATTATGCTGGTATTCACTATTTTCCAGCTGTATAAGGAGGCTGAGAAGGTGCAGCGCAGTATATTCGTCAACGAGGTGCTGATAGCAGGCGAAAATGTGGTGGAGAAAATAGACGCCACCTTGAAAAACGACACTATCGCCTTGTCGTCGGTCCGTAAGGTGAACCCCGACTCCATACCCTATTCGACGGTATATAAGAAGTTTACCAACAGATTTCTACTCGACTCGGCCACCCAGCGCCCGATAGGTATCATCAATACCGTGTTCGATTTCGATAAGGACAACACCATCTATGCGATTGTGGACACGGTTTATTTTGACACCACCAATGTTTCGTCTATCCGGCAGATTGACGATATATGGGGCGGAAACGTGTCGGGAACCATGCCCAACGAAATTGCCAAGCTGCAGCCGCAGCTGACGGAGATGGACAGCAACGACAGGATGCTGCTGAACCACGACTTTCTGCACCGCATCATCAAAGAGGCGCTGGAAGGGGAGAATATCAGCAGCACTTTCGACTTTGCCCTGTACAACGCCTACACCTCGCAGTTTGTGGTGGAGCCTACTTTTGTGAGTAAGGAGACAATCCTGAAGAGCGAATACCTGTTCAAGCTCAAAAACAACGAAAAGTTTATAGCACCGCATTACCTGATACTAATCTTCCCTTCCGAAAGAAGTATTTTCTTCCAAAGGATGAGCACGATAGTGATATTGATCGTCTGCTTCATCATTCTGATTGTGCTGATATGCGGGGCGACACTGACCGCTTTGTACCGGCAGAAGAAGGCTTCGGATGTAAAAAACGACTTCATCAACAACATGACCCATGAGTTCAAGACGCCGATATCTACCATCTCGCTGGCCTGCGAGGCGATAGCCGACGAGAGCATTAACGAAGACACGGAAGCCAAACGACAGTTTGTTTCCATCATCAAGGACGAGAATGTGCGTCTGCAGAGGATGGTGGAGAACATACTGCTGACGGCCCAGCTGAAGAAAGGGCAGCTGCGGATGAATGTGGAACGGGTGGATGTGCATGCTCTCATCAATAAGGTGGTGAACAGCATCTCGCTGCAGGTGTCGAGTAAAGGCGGAAAAATAACGGTCAAACTGGAGGCTACGGACTATTGCATTTTTGCCGATCCGGTTCATATTGAGAATGTGATAACAAACCTGATAGAAAACGCCATCAAGTATTCGCCCCAGCAACTCATGGTGGAGGTAAGAACCCGCAACGAGGGTAAAAACCTTGTGATTGAGGTGGAGGACCACGGCATAGGAATTGCCAAAAAGGAGAAGAGAAAAATCTTCAATGAGTTTTACCGTGTGTCGCAAGGGAACCGTCACGACACAAAAGGTTTCGGTTTGGGGTTGGGGTATGTTAAAAAAATTGTATCTTTGCACCACGGAAATGTGACGGTGAAAAGTGTGTTGGGAGAGGGGAGCACTTTTATTGTATCTTTGCCAATTAAAATGTAACAACTATGGATAAGCCAATCAAAATTTTATTAGCGGAAGACGATGTCAACCTGGGAAAGGTGCTGACAAACTATCTGGAAGCAAAAGGTTATATGGTGGGTCATGCGAGCAATGGCGAGATGGCATTCGACATGTTCTGCTCTGACGACTATAATATCTGTGTAGTGGATGTGATGATGCCGCTGAAAGACGGTTTCACCCTGGCCAAGGAAATCAGGAAATTGGACAGCAAGATGCCGATTATCTTCCTCACGGCCAAAAACCAGCAAGAGGATATTATCAAGGGCTTGTCCATTGGTGATGATTATGTGACCAAGCCGTTCACCATGGAGGTGCTGTTGGCCCGTGTGCAGGCGCTGCTACGCCGCACGGTGGAGGCAGAAGACAAAGACGAACCCACCATCATCAACTTAGGAAGCATTACTTTCGACAAGATGCGTCAGACCTTGAATATTCAGGGAGAAGAAAAGAAGCTGACCACCCGCGAGACCGAGTTGCTGATGATGCTCATCAACAAGAAGAACGAGGTGTTGGAGAGGGGTTTTGCCCTGAAGAAAATATGGGGTGATGACAGCTACTACAATGCTCGCAGCATGGATGTGTATATCACCAAGCTCCGCAAGTATTTTGTGTCAGAACCGCAGGTGCAGATTATCAATGTGCACGGGGTGGGCTTCAAACTGGTGATGTAAGCCCTTATTTCACCCAGCCTTTTTCACACAGCAGTTGGGCAATCTGGATGGCATTGGTGGCGGCACCTTTGCGCAGATTGTCGGCTACTACCCACAAATTCAATGATTTCTCTTGAGACTCGTCGCGACGGATACGTCCTACGAATACTTCGTCTTTGTCTTTGGCGAAGTAGGGCATGGGATATTCATTGTTGGCGGGATTGTCCACCACCACCACTCCGGGCATAGCCTTCAGCAGGCGCACCACATCGGGCAGTTCGTAGTTTTGCTCGAATTCAATATTGACGGCTTCGGAGTGTCCTCCAGTGACGGGTACGCGAACCACAGTGGCGGTCACGCGGATGCTGTCGTCGCGAAGTATTTTGCGGGTTTCTTTCACCAGCTTCATCTCTTCGGTGGTGTAGCCGTTGTCTTCGAAAGTGCCCCCATGAGGCAGCAGGTTAAGGTCGATACGATAGGGGTAAGCCATCTCGCAGGCTTTGTCGGCCCGCTCGGAAAACAGCTGGTTGAGGGCTTTCACTCCTGTGCCGCTCACCGACTGGTAGGTAGAGATGACCAGACGTTTGATTTTATACTGTTTGTGCAAAGGAGCAAGCGCCATCACCATCTGGATGGTCGAGCAGTTGGGGTTGGCAATGATATGGTCTTTCTCGGTGATGACATCGCCGTTGATTTCCGGGACGACAAGGGGGATGTGCTTCTCGTAACGCCAGGCCGACGAGTTGTCGATGACATAGGTGCCCTGTTCGTCAAATTTGGGCGCATATTGCAGCGAAGCACCGCTACCTGCGGAAAAAACAGCGATGGCGGGACACTGGGCAATGGCATCTTCAACACTGATAACCTGAACGTTGCGTCCAGCAAACTGAACGGTTTTACCTACCGACTTGGCAGAGGCGGCTGGCAGCAACTCGCAGTTACCAAAACCTCTTTCTTCCAATACTTTAAGCATGACGCTTCCAACTAGTCCCGTGGCTCCAATTAATGCTATTTTCATTTTCTGTCACAAATTTATAAAAAGTTATTAACAACGGCAATTATTTGATGCAAAAATACTATTTTTGCAGATAAAAAAAAATAGTTCTATGAAAAAATAACGTTAATCGATGAAAAATTATTTCTTATTATTGGTTTTCAGCGTATTATACGCTTTTCAGGGGTGTGCGCAAATTATTGATGATTTTTCAGATGGCAGTTTGGGAGGGGCGGTTTTGTGGCATGGAGATACTGCTGATTTCAAAATCAACAGCAATAGACTTTTGCAGTTGAACGCTACGCAGGCTGGCACTTCGGCCATCAGCGTGGTTTTAGACACGATGGAGGTGTGGCAGCAGGCCATGGAGTGGAACTTCCGTATCAAGCTGGCATTTGCTCCCTCCAACAACAATTATGCCCGTATTTATGTGTTGGCCGACAATGTGGATTTGAAATCGGAGAGCCTGCATGCCTATTACCTGCAGTTTGGAGAGAACCTGGCGCAGGATGCCATTGAGCTGTTTTATACGGATGGCACTCAGCATATTTCTGTGCTGCGGGGAACCGATGCAATGATAGCCAGCAGTTTCGATTTGCGGGTGAAGCTGCTTCGCAGCGCCACCGGAGAATGGAGCCTGTATGTGGATAATACCGATTTTGACGTGTATCAGTTGCAGGCTTCGGCCACTTTCACTCCGCAGTTTTCGGCAAAGGCAGCAGGGATATACTGTAAATATACATCAGGAAATATCAGCAAATTCTATTTTGACGACTTTTATATTGGCTCGCAGCGAATAGACAATGAGCGACCAAAGGTGACTGCCTGCTATGCTTATGATGATTTGAGGACGGTGGTGCTTGCTTTTTCCAAGTACATCGACGAGTCGGCACTCGAGCCTCAGCATTACCAGGTGATGGAGACAGCTGCGGTGCCGGTGGCCTGCGAGTATTTGTTTCCGGATTATCGGCAGGTGGCGCTTACTTTTCCCGCTGACTTTGAAGAGGATAGACCCTACCAGCTGCGCGTGAGCGGGATACGGGATATGGTTGGTAATGAACTTGTTGACACCGTGGTGACTTTCACTTGCCATAGGGTAAAGCGCAATGATGTGCTGATACACGAGATAATGGCCGACCCCACGCCAGTGGTGGGTTTACCACCCACAGAGTACATCGAGTTGTACAACCGCACGGGGGTTGATTTGCAACTGAGCAATTGGAAAATACAGCTAGGGAAAAACCTGAGGACCTTGCCCGATATGATGCTGGCTGCCCATAGCTATGCGGTTTTGGCAGCCGGTGAGGGAGTTGAACAACTTCGGGCTTTTTGCGACCAAGTGGTTGCTTTGTCCTCAATGAGCATCACGGATGGGGGACAGGAATTGGTATTATATAGTAATTATGATGAGGTGGTTCATACGGTGAAATTCAAAGACAGCTGGCATCGCAACAAGGTAAAAAGAGATGGCGGCTGGTCGCTGGAAATGATAGACACAGGGAATCCCTGTACGGGTGAGGAAAATTGGGATTCCTCGATAGATGCCTCGGGTGGCACCCCCGGAAGACGCAATTCCATAGCTGCGGAAAATGCAGATTATACGGCTCCAGAAATGGTGTCGGCAACGCTGGTAGACAGCACCCGTCTTCGTGTATTTTTCTCCGAGACGGTGTTGTTGTCGCCTCAAGGTCCGTCTGTTTTTACGGTGGACCATGAGTTGGGAATAGCCGATATAAAACTGGTTCCGCCTACCAACAGAGCTGTTGACATATACTTTGACCGAGCCTTGCGACCAGCGGTAGTTTATCAGCTTACACTCAATGCGGGGGTATGCGATTGTGTGGGTTTGCCTGCCCAAGAGGGACAAACCCTTCAGTTTGGTGTGGATGCTTATCCCAACAAGAAAGATGTAATCATTAACGAGTTACTAAGCGACCCGCCCGGCAGTGATGATGCGGATTATGTAGAAATCTACAATCGTTCGGAGAAAATTATCGACCTAAAAAATGTTAAAATCGGTAGTAGCGGTGATGCTTTGCCCGACAAAAGTGTGGTGGCGGTGGGAGAGGGATATCAGCTGTTTCCTCAACAGATGGTGGCTTTGTGCAAAAGCCGGAAGCTGACGCAGGCGCATTATCATCCGTTGTATCCGCAGCGACTTTTGCAGTGCGATTCGTTGCCGGCTTTTGCCAATGCTGAGGGAGTGGTACATTTGACCGATATAGGTCTGCAGCCGATAGACCGATTGCAATATAATGAAGAGATGCACTATTCTATGCTGACCTCCACTGATGGGGTGGCGTTAGAGAGGGTTCATTATGAGGGCGAGACGCAGGATGCGGACAATTGGAAGTCGGCCGCAGCCAGTGTGGGCTTCGGTACTCCTGGTTATCAAAACTCGCAGTCGGCAGAGTTGCTATCGTCTGAAGATGAACTGCGCTTGGAGCCGGACATTTTTTCGCCCGACAACGACGGCTTTGACGATTATGTGGAGGTGTACTGCCAATTCCAGGATGCGGAGAATCGGGTGACGTTGGTGGTGTATGCCCAAAACGGGCAGTTGGTGAAGAAACTGGCTAATAATGAGCTATGTGGAGGGGAAGTCCGTTACCTGTGGGACGGAACAGATGAGGACGGGCATTTGGCCAGTCCGGGTCTGTATGTGGTGCGCCTTCAGTATTGGAACTTGTCGGGCAAAAAGCGCAACCGTAGCCGTGTGGTGGGCCTTCGATGATTTTTTTTCAAAAAAACCATAGGAACCCCGACGAGCAAAAAAATTTTTTCGTATTTTTGCACAAACATTACCGCCGTGAACTTGGAAATTCAAAATACTAACTTAATATATCATAGGAGGACCTTATTTTGTTAAAAAACAGATGCCTTATAGACCCTTCGGATTTTACGCGCGAAGAATTTCGTGAATTATTTGATTTGGCACATCAAATCGTTGCAGATCCGGAAAAGTTCAGTAAGAGTTGTGAGGGTAAAATCTTGGCAACTCTTTTTTATGAACCGAGCACACGTACACGTTTCAGTTTCGAGGCAGCCATGCTGCGTTTAGGTGGTAAAGTGATAGGTTTTTCAGAACCCAATTCCAGCTCTACCGCTAAAGGCGAGAGCATTGCCGACACCATCCGCACCATTGAGTGTTATGCTGATATTGCTGCCATGAGACACCCCAAAGAAGGCGCTCCACGTGTGGCCAGCCATTACATTCACATGCCCTTGATCAATGCCGGCGACGGTGGTCATCAGCATCCTACCCAGACGCTGACCGACATTCTGACTATCGAGCGACTGAGAGGCAATGTGGAAAACAAAACCTATGGTTTCTGCGGCGACCTTAAGTTTGGACGTACTGTCCACTCATTGATTAAATTCCTCAGCAATTACGAGGGCGTTAAGTTTATTCTGATTTCTCCCGAAGAGTTGCGAGTTCCGGAATACATCCGCGAGGAAGTCATCAAGAAAAAAGGCATTCCGTTCCAGGAAGTGCAGGAGATGGAACCCTATATGGGCCAGCTCGATTTCTTGTATATGACTCGTGTGCAGCGTGAACGCTTCTTCAACGAGGAAGATTATATCCGCTTGAAAGACCGCTTCATTCTGGACAAGGAGAAAATGACTTACGCCCGTCCTGACACCTACGTGTTGCACCCCCTCCCACGTGTCAACGAAATCAGTGTGGAAGTGGATGCTGACCCGCGTGCCCAGTATTTTGCACAAGCCAAGAACGGTATGTATGTCCGTATGGCATTGATATTGAAACTTTTAGGAATTTATTAAAAAGAGTGTCATGTTAGAAATCACAAGTATAGACAAAGGTATTGTCATTGATCATATCAAGGCTGGTTTTGGTTTCCAGGTGTATAATTACCTGAACCTCGACAAGGCCGAATACAATGTTGCCCTCATTACCAACGCTTTCAGCAAGAAGATGGGCAAGAAGGACATTATCAAAATCAATAATGTCATTGATATCGATTATACTTTTCTGGGACTTATCGACCCGGATATCACGGTGAATATCATCGACAATGGAAAGACAGTGAAAAAAGTGAAACTGGAAGTTCCGCAGGTGGTGCGCAATATTATCAAGTGCAAAAACCCGCGCTGTGTGACCTCTGTTGAGCACTACTTTGACCATGTTTTCCACTTGGTGGATAAGGACAAGCGCTCATACCGCTGTGAGTATTGTGATGATATCGTCATCCCATATCCCGCAAAATAAGCATGTTTAACAAATTTTCATATTAACATTCGCATGTTTATTATATCTTGATTCTTTCAAAATTGGCGCAAAATAAAATATTAATTTTGTACGCTATTGTGAATGTAATCAGATATAATGAAAATATTTCGTCTTATTTCCGCAATCATCCTATGCCTTGCCGTGCTGGTAGGCATAGGATTTGCTGCTGTTAACATGCCGAAGCGCCCCTGCTCAGGCTATGATTTGACGGTGAAATACGACGGAGAATACCCTGCAGTGAGCGATGCTGATATCCAGCAGCTGATTGAAGATGACAGCGCAAAGGTTATCGGTGTTCCGATGAAGGACATCGACCTCAAAAGTATTGCTGACCGGTTAAAACAGAATCCTTATGTCAAAACCGTCAACGAGGTGCGTTTTTCCAGTACCAAACTGAGGGTGGTGGTCACACTCAAAAATCTGCTGCTGCATGTTTATACGCAGAGTGGACAGCAATACCTCGTTGACGAAGAGGGTTATATGCTTCCTTTCTCATTGTCGGTCAAAGAGAATGTGCCTATTGCCAACGGACATATCACCGATGCTTTTGAAAACGGGAAAAATGTAAAAGACAGCAAAAGCAATTTGCACAGGGTGTTCAGAATCGCATCTTACCTGCACGACAATGACTTCTACAATGCCCAGTTTCGCCAGCTGTATGTGCAAAATAACAACGAGGTGGTGCTGGTACCTACAGTAGGCAGACATAAGGTGCTTTTTGGTACGGACAAGAATATGGAGGAAAAGTTGTTCAATTTGCAACAGACCTACCAACAGGGACTGGCCTACATGGGCATGGACCAATATTCGACTTTAGATTTGAGATATAAAAACAGAGTAATTGCAAAAAAAAGATAAGTGCGCATGAAAACAGAAGATCAGATGACAGATATGCCCGACTTGGTAGTCGGCCTTGATATAGGAACTACGAAAATAGCCACCATTATTGGTTATAAAGCGGATGACAAGATTGACATCATTGGTCATGGACGTGGAGAATCAACGGGTGTGCAGCATGGTTTGATATATAACATCAACAAGACCGTTGATGGCATCAATATCTCGAAAGAACAGGCAGAGAAACGCACTGATTGCTTCAAGGTGAATCAGGTGTATGTGGGGGTGGCCGGACGTCATATCAAGAGCATCGAGTATAAGCATGTACTGACCCGTATCAACGGCAAGAACTTTGTCATCAAGCAGGAGGAGATTGACCGGATGCTGAACGATTTGTACAACATCTCTGTCCCTTCTGGCGAGCGCATCATTACGGTTATTCCCCAGCATTATGTGGTGGACAAAGAAATCGACACCACTGAGCCTGTGGGCATGTTGGGTGAGTTGATAGAAGGATATTTCCAGCTGATTACCGGCAACGAGAGTGAAATCAAGAAGATATTGCTCTGTGTGGAAAGTGCCGGCTTGAAAGCTGAAGATATTATCCTTGAACCTATCGCTTCAGGTTTGTCCTGTTTGAGCGAAGAGGAAAAACGACAGGGTGTGGCCTTGGTGGATATTGGTGGCGGTACTACCGACTTGGCTATCTATTATGACGGTAGTCCTGTCTATACCAAGGTTATCCCCATTGGGGGAACCATCATCACCAGAGACATTGCTACGGTATGTCAGATTACCGAAGAGTTGGCTGAAAAACTGAAAATCACCTGTGGCACCTGTATCGTTGAGAAGAGTAATTCCAACCACTATATCACCTTGCCCCAGTTCCATGCGGTGCAACCCCGACAGATTAACGAAACCCATTTGGCCAAGATTATCAATATGAGAGTGCAGAACGATATTCTTGACCAGGTGAAGCGCGAAATCGACAATTCGGGCTATGCCGACAAACTGAGAGCTGGCGTGGTGCTGACAGGTGGCGGTGCAACCCTCAGACATATCAAGGAATTGTGCCAATTTACCTTACAGAAACCGGTGCGTATCGGTATTCCCGAGTTTGGCTTTGTGAGAAATATTCCCACCGACTTGAAACATCCTATGTATGCTACGGCTTTGGGATTGCTGAAATACGGTATCGGCAAGAAAGAGGCTGCTGCTGAATCGGAAGAGGAAGAGAAACCTGTGGTAGTTGAAAAGCCTGTCGCCAAAAAGCCGGAAAAGAAAAAAGAACCGGAAAGAAAGAAAAGAACTGATAACGACGACGATAAAATGTGGGGCGAGGGATTTATCATGAAGAAGGTCAAGGAATTTTTGGATGGATTAGTTGATAAGACCTCTTAATACATATATAATTATAACTTAGCAATCTAATATTATTCATTCAGCAAAAAAATAAAAACAATATAAATTATGAGAGACAAAATCGATTTTACACCTGACTATGGCACCAAGCAAAACACTTCCATTATCAAGGTAATTGGTGTCGGTGGTGGTGGCAGCAATGCCGTAAAGCACATGTACAGTGAAGGTATTGTGGGTGTGGACTTTTTAATTTGCAATACAGATGCCCAGGCGCTGCACAAGAATGTGGTTCCTTCCAAGTTGGTATTGGGAGACACTGGTTTGGGTGCCGGTGCAAAACCAGAGGTTGGTCGGGAATTGGCCGAAAAGAGTATTGATAAAATCAAAGAGTTTATTGGCGAAGAGACCCAGATGCTGTTTATCACTGCCGGTATGGGTAAGGGCACGGGTACAGGTGCTGCTCCGGTAGTGGCTAAAGTGGCCAATGAAATGGGTATTCTGACTATCGGTGTGGTGACCTTCCCCTTCAGATTCGAAGGCAAGGTGCGCGAGAAATATGCTCAAGAGGGTATTGCCGAGATGGAGAAATATGTAGACTCTTTGATTGTGGTGAAAAACCAGAATATCATGAAGTACTACAACGATGAGGATGTGGATGCCGGTTTTGCATACGCTGACGATGTGTTGAAAAATGCCGTTAAATGTATTGCTGAATTGATTACCGTCAATGCTGACCAGAATATCGACTTCAATGATATCAAGACCATCATGAAAGACAGCGGTCATGCTATGCTGGGTTTGGCCGAGGCTGGTGGCGACAACCGTATCGAGCAGGTGGTGGAAGACGCTCTCGCATGCCCGCTGTTGAGCGAAGATGTGATTACCAGAGCTCAGAACTTCCTCTTCTTCATCAGCTATGGTCCCGAAAAGGTACTCAAGATTTCAGAACTGGAAGCTCTTACAGAGAAGTTCAACAAACTCAAAACCAGCGAGTCGGATGTTATTTGGGGACGTGCTAAAGATCCGAACCTTGGCGACAAGATTCGTCTGTCTGTGATTATCACCAACTATGAGCACGAAAAACAGAACGAGCCTAAAGTAGTTATTCCTATTCCCGAAGAGAAAGACAACAACGGATGGAAGACAGATGATTGGACAAATATATTTGGCGGAAGCAATAGCCAAATTGAAAATAATACCGAGAAACAGGAAGACCCCTTCAATATGCAGCAGGATACCGTTATGTTTCAACGTCAGGAAATGCAACAGCCTGAAATGAGACAGACTACCCCGGTACATGAGGATGTTTTCGAACCCGTAATGACACCTGCTGAGCCGGTATTTGCTGATGGAGGCCACATAATGCAGCAGCAATATGGACCCCAGCGTATCGGCAGCGCCGAATCGCAGTATGAGAATAACGACTACTTCAACGACTTGGTCAATACCCCTGCCATCATGAGAAACAAACGTCAGGAGGATTTTGATTTTCATAATACCCGTGCTTTCGAATTGGAGAACGATGCGTCGTTTTTCTTCAAGGATATTCCCGATTAAACACTTTTTCCATTTTATAGATTTGGTTATCCCCCATGGTCGTTTCTGCGAAAATGGGGGTTTCTTTTATGTTTTTGTGAGCAATTTTCCTGTTTTCAAAAAGTTGGTGAAATGCATATTTCTGACCATAACATGCAGTAATTTGTCGATATAATGCTATTTTTGCGTGAGAAACGGATTATGGTCCAATAATTGCCATTTATCCGCAGTTTTATGCATGTTTTAGTAAAAAAACGACATAAAAGAACATTTTTTATTTTTTTTGATGATTGGTGAAGTTAAATCTTTATTTTTGTAGGAACAAAATGACCATAAATTAATATACAACAAAAAAAATAACATATTTACATCGATGAATACAATAATAACCATAAAAAAAGAGAAAAATGTTATCAGCTTATTTAAATATAAAAGATAAGAAACTTGAATCACAAATTTTCGAGCTTCTTAATAGAACCTCGAGCATCGAGGTGTTAAGAGTATTGAATAATAATATGGAATTGTTGGAGAGGTTGCATCGGTTTCCGATAGATATTTTATTTATCAGTACCTCCAATAGAGGAATATTGTCATTGGTGAACCATCCGCCTTTTGTAATCTTGGTGGACGAGCCAGGAATGAAGAAGGAGGTGGTTGACAGTCAAAAGTATTTTGACAGGCTCACGTCCCCTATCAATGAGGAGAAACTATGCAATGTGTTGGGGAAGGTATTCCATATTACGAACAGGTATAATGTTCTTGAGGAGACAAACTCTTTGGCATCGGAAAAAGAGGCGAATTATCATACCCAAGATATTGATTATAATGATGAATTTATGTTTATTAAAGAAGGAAAGAACAAACAGAAAATTGTATACGACGAGATCCTGTACGTCAAAAATGCAGGCTATGCGTTACAAATCCAACAGGAAAATGATAAAGTAAATTTTTTCCGTTCATCATTGAAAAGACTTCAAGATATATTGCCTCAAAGCAAATTTGTGAGAATCAGTAAATCGTTGATTATTAATTTTCATAAAGTGGAATTCTTCAAAAACCAGGAGGTGATTCTCAATGATCAAACGGTTTTACCTGTTTCGCGCATATACCATAAGCGTTTGCGTGAGCTAATGCACTTAAAGCGTTTGTAACAAAAAAGGGACTGTCGTTTCCGACAGCCCCTTTTTTCTATCAATAGGGTTCGATTATAATCCCTTATGCATACAGCTCTTCGAATATTTTTCTTAATTCGGGGCTTTCGCGAAGTTCTTGCAGGGTGAATTCTGCATGACCTTTGGTATAACCATTACCCATAATCATGTTCACATCGCTTCCGATACCTTCAGCACCGAGGCTGGCTTTGGTGAAGCTGGTAGCCATGCTGAAGAAGTATACGATACCATCGTCTTTGGTGCAGAGAACAGCGGTCATTTCCTGATCGGGAACGTTAACGCAGTTGATGGTCACATCAGCCATCTTGCCGTTGGTCAGTTTTTCAACCAATTCGTAAACCTGAACAGGAGTCATGCCGGCAGCGCTTTCCACGATGTCGCAGAAACCGAGGTCTTTGATACGCTGGGTACTCTTGGGGCTGTTGGCGATACCGATAACCTTACCGGTAACACCTACACGTTTTTTAGCCTCATAGCAGCAGAGCATACCGCTCTTGCCACCAGCACCGAGGATCACAACGGTTTGGCCATATTGGCACAATTTAGCGGTTTGGGCAGGAGCACCGGCCACATCTAATGCGCTCAGCGCAAGCTTCTCGGGCATGTCGGTTGGAATCTTAGCATAGATACCGCTCTCGAAGAGGATAGCCTTACCTTTGATGTCCACTTGGTCAACATCGGGACGGATTTCCAAAATCTCGTCAATGCGGAGAGGAGTCAGTGAGAGGCTCACGAGGGTAGCAATACGGTCGCCTTCTTTGAGGTCGATTTTGCCTTTCAGGGCATCACCGATTTTCTCAACCTTGCCGAGCAACATACCACCTGAACCGGTACGACGGTTACGGTGTTTGCCTTGCAACTCAACGTTGAGCAACATTTCTTTCTTCACTTCTTCCATGATTTTTGCCTCGCTGGCGCCTTCGCCTGCCTGCTGTTTGGCATAGTTGTGAATATCGGTAAACGAAGCACTGTCGATGTTCAAAGTCTGCACGTCGATGAGGATTTCGTTGTCCCAAATCTCATCCATGTTGTTGTCAAGCTTGTTGGCGGGTTGGGGAAGAACACCCTTGGGTTCAATCACACGGTGTGTACCGTATTTGTTTCCTTTTTTCTGCATATAACTTATGATATTTTAGGGGTTAATAATTTTATGTATTTGAAGGTGCAAAGATAAAAAAAATTTGTATTTTTGCAACCTCAAAAAAGAGGAATACAATAATTATTTTAATCACTTAAAAATCAAAAGAAAAATGAAGAAATTAATGTTATTGATCGCTGTTGCATGTTTCGTATTTGTATCATGCAACAACAAACCCGCAGAAGAAGTTGCAACTGAAGAAAACACCGAAGTTGCTGCTGAAGAACAACACTGCTGCCAGATGACCGAAGAGCAGAAAGCTTTCAAGGCCGACTGGGAAAACTGGGACAACCAGACCGACGAGAGAAAAGCTGAACTGATTGCCAAAGCTAAAGAATGCTTCGACAAGAGAATGGCTGAATGCGAAGCTCACAAAGCTGAATGCGAAGCACAAAAGAGCGAATGCGAAGCTCACAAAGCAGAGTGCGAAGCTAAGAAGGCTGAAATCGACAAGGTGATGGCTAACTGGGACAAAATGACCATTGAAGAACAAAAAGCTTTCTTCGATCAAAATGCTCCTTGCTGCAAAGAACACAAATGCTGCCACAAAGGCGAAGGTGAAGGTTGCTGCAAGAAAGAAGGCGAAGGCTGCTGCAAAGACGGTCAGAAACCCTGCGAAAAGAAATAATTCGTAAGCAACAAGGCCTCTTTATGAGGCGCACGATAAAAAGAGGAAGACCCCGAGGTTTTCCTCTTTTTTCTTTTAAAGACAAAATTTTGGCCGTTGTATGACTAAAAATACTATTTTTGCAAAAATTTTGAGATGAAACGTATCTTACTTCTCATATTACTTTTAGGCACCAGTGCTTTCTCGTTAGCGCAGATACAGGTGCGCTACGACAAAGAACCCATTGTCGATAGTGTCAGCAATGCCTACGAGCGGGCGTGGAAGGCGGTCAAATATATCGAAGGATATCGTATACAGCTGGTGGCCTCATCCTCTAAAAGCGGGGCGCAGAATGTGTATAACGACTTCAAGAACTCTTATCCCGAGGTGTCGGCTTATTTGTCATATACTGAACCTACCTTCCGTGTGCGTGTAGGTAATTTCAAGAACCGTATTGATGCCTATCGCTTCCTGATGCGCATTCAAGGCCAGTTCCCTGGTGCTTTTATCACCAAGGACAAGATTTCATATAGAGAGATTTAAAACAAATAGAGACGGTGCATGCACCGTCTCTACCAATGTATAATTTCAGTTATTAATTAGTTTCCTTTGCTATAGTTCGGTGACTCACTGGTGATGGTCACATCGTGCGGGTGGCTTTCAAGTACACCGGCATTGCTGATGCGGCAGAAGCGGGCTTCATGCAGCTTCTCGATGTTCTCGGCACCACAGTAGCCCATGCCGGCACGCAAACCGCCTGCCATCTGGTAAATCACCTCATAGAGGTTGCCCTTGAAGGGCACGCGTCCAGAGATGCCTTCGGGCACCAGTTTCTTCACATCGTCCACATCGTTTTGCAGGTAGCGGTCTTTCGAGCCTCGCTGCATGGCTTCCAAGGAGCCCATACCTCTGTAGGCTTTGAACTTACGGCCGTTATACAGGATGGTTTCGCCGGGAGACTCTTCCACACCGGCTAACAGTCCGCCCAGCATCACGCTGCTGCCGCCAGCGGCTAAGGCCTTTACAATGTCGCCAGAATAGCGGATACCACCATCGGCAATCAAGGGCACTCCAGTGCCTTTCAAGGCTTTGTAAACCTCATAGATGGCGCTTAGTTGGGGAACACCCACGCCGGCTACCACACGGGTAGTGCAGATAGAGCCGGGTCCGATACCCACTTTCACAGCGTCAGCGCCCGCTTTCACCAATCGGAGGGCGGCGTCGCCTGTGGCGATGTTACCTACTACGATGTCCACGTTGGGGAAATGCTTACGCACTTCTATCAGGGCATCCAGCACTCCTTTGGAGTGGCCGTGGGCGGAGTCGAGCACGATGGCATCCACACCAGCCTCAATCAGCGCTTCGGCACGGGGTAGGGTCTCTTTGGAGATGCCTATGCCGGCAGCCACACGCAAGCGGCCTTGTGAGTCCTTGCAGGCATTGGGTTTGTCTTTGGCTTTGGTGATGTCTTTATAGGTGATAAGGCCCAGCAACACTCCATGGTCGTCAATCACGGGCAGCTTCTCAATCTTGTATTGTTGCAGAATGTCGGCTGCCTTGTTCAGGTCGGTAGAGCGGGAGGTGGTGATGAGGTTTTCGCGGGTCATCACCAGGTCGATGCGTTTGTTGAAGTCTTTCTCGAAACGGAGGTCACGGTTGGTGACAATACCGATGAGCACATGGTCTTCGGTTACCACCGGAATACCGCCAATTTTGTATTCTGCCATGATAGAAAGGGCATCGCCTACCGTCTTGTGCGGCATAATGGTGATGGGGTTGTTAATCATGCCGTTTTCCGCACGCTTTACCGAGGCCACCTGCTTGGCTTGCTCTTCAATGGGCATATTCTTGTGAATCACACCGATACCTCCTTCACGAGCAATGGCGATGGCCATCGTGGCTTCAGTCACCGTATCCATAGCTGCTGAAATAAAGGGGGTGTTCAGCGTAATATTGCGGGTGAAATTCGTAGTTAAGGAAACTTCTTTGGGTAAAACTTCGGAATAGGAAGGAATCAGCAAAACATCGTCAAATGTTAAACCTTCCAACTGAACTCTATCTTCAATAAATGACATGATTGTGAAATTTTATTACTCGAAAAAAATTTCGTGCAAAGATAGGAAAAAAATCGTTATTCTACCGTCACTGTGTTGATTTTTTTCAGAGCGGTCACCACACGGTCGGCTTCGCGCCTTCTAATCTTGAAACTGATGAGGTAGCGGTCCTCATATCCTTGCCCCAAAATGGTGACGTAAGGGTCTTTCAATAGCTGCATTACGCTGTTCATCACGCTGTAGTCGAAACTCACCTTGTAGGTCTCGTCTACGGTCTTTTCAATGATGGTGGCGGCGTCCAAAGCATCCTTGGCGGCGGTTTTATAGGCGTTGATCAGTCCGCTGACGCCCAATTTGATGCCTCCAAAGTAGCGCACCACAATCACCAGGGTGTTGGTCAGGTCTTTCGAGAGCAGCTGCCCATGGATGGGTCGTCCTGCGGTGCCCGAGGGTTCACCGTTGTCGTTGAGACGGTAGGCATCTTTGTTGGGACCCAGAATATAGCTGTAGCAGTGGTGGCGGGCATCGAAATATTGTTTCTGGATTTCCGCCAGTTTCTCTTTCACTTCGGCTTCACTTTCCACAGGAAAGGCCAGGGCGATGAATTTGCTGCCCTTCTCGCGGTAGATACCTTCCGATGGTCCGGCTATGGTCTTATAGGTGTCTTCGAACATAGCGGATGGTGTTTTCGTTGATGGTTTCTTCTTTGTTACAGATTCCTTCAATCTGAGGTGCCTGCACTCCGCTGTCCCATAGCTGCTGGCCAGTCAGAATACGGGCTTCGTCCCAAAGTTGGTGGTCGATAAAGCGTTGCAGGGTTTTGCGTCCGCCTTCCACAATCACCGACTGTATCTTCATTTCGTAGAGCTGATGCAGCGCTTCAGCGGGGTCTTCGGGCAGTATATGAAAATCTGTAGTTTCAGAAGAGTCAGAATTACGCTGGCATACAAAACGCTGTGGGTTCTTGCCGGGGAATAGTCGGGTGGTCAGTTGCGGATGGTCGTTCACCAGGGTGTTATAGCCGATTAAGATGGCATCCTCTTCGCTGCGCCACTGGTGGACGATGGTTTTGAGTTCATCGTTGGTAATCCAGTACTGCCCATTGGGATTGCCTTGGCGGTCGATATCCATATAGCCATTGCGGGTCATCGCCCATTTGAGGATGACGTAGGGGCGATGCTGTTCATGGAAGGTGAAGAACCTGCGGTTCAGCTCTTTGCACTGGTCAGCCAACACACCGGTGACCACTTCTATGCCTGCGTCCTGCAGTTTTTTGATACCTCCTCCATTGACCTTGGCGTTGCTATCCACCGTGCCTATCACCACTTTGGGCACCCCATTGCGGATGATGGCATCGGCACAAGGAGGGGTTTTGCCGTAGTGGGAACATGGCTCGAGACTGACGTACATGGTGGACTCTTTCAGCAGTTCGGGCTGCTTTACTGAGGCAAAGGCGTTCACTTCGGCATGCGCTTGGCCATATTGGCGGTGCCAGCCTTCCCCGATAATCTGGTCGTGATACACGATAACCGCACCCACCATGGGATTGGGTTGCACACGCCCTAGACCCAACGAGGCCAGTTGGAGGCAACGCGACATGTATTGTTCATCACGGGTCATAGCCTGCCGTTTATTTTGCTTCCGTTTTCAGGAAATAGGAGAGGGGTTGCACCTGTCGGTCGAAATGGAAGAACTGACAGAGGTATAGATTCTGATGGTTGTTGTTGACAAAACCAAAGAAGTTGTCCTCGTCTTTTTCCATCACGATGCTTTCATCTTCCTGCACCATTGGATTCAGCTTGTAGCATAGTTCCAGCGAGGTTTTGTTGCCTTCCAAATCGGTGAGGATGATGGTCTTGAAATGCTGTTCGCGGTACACCGAGTCTATTTTCTCGGGAGAGAAAGAAAGCACGATGTCCTCGAAATTCTTGTCTCTGAATTCCGACAGCATGTCAATCAGTTTCAGGGTATCGTAGGCAGCCAGTTTCTGGTTCTGATAGTCATATACATCGAAGAAACGGGCACCGGTCTTCACGGCCTTGAAAGACTCTTCGGGGTGTTCAAGGTCGATAAACTCGGCCGTTTGGATGCGGGTGATTTTAGTTTGGAAGATATCATGGTTAATCCAGTCGGCATAGTTGGTGGAATAGATGGGTGTGGCAAAGCCTCTGAAGCCGGGCACATACACGATATAGGGTTCGTCAGAGCCTTCCAGCAGGGCGAAATTAGACAGGTTGTCCATAGTGGCCGGTCCCATGTAGTAGGTCTTGGTCTTTCTTTCCTTCACCCCGAAGCTCATTCCAAAAAGTTTGAACTTGGGCTTGGTTTGGTAGATGTCCACCTTGATAGCGCTGGTGGAGAGCACTTTGTTGATATTGTTCTGACCGGTTTTGGGCACCACCTGTTTGACGGCAAGGCTGGCGATGGTGGTCAGAAACTCGTCCATGATGGGCTTCATCACGCGGATGCTGTCCTGCACCATCCATCCGGCCTCGGTGCGTTGCAGCAGCACATACTCTCCCTGCATGTCGGCTAGGAATATCTTGGTGATATTGTTAGTGTCCTTTATGGCAAAGGCGTCGAACGACAGATGGTCGTCAGAGGACTTGATGACACCGGTTTTAAAAAGAACCGCCACTATAGCTGCCACCACCAAGATGGAAGCGAAGGTGATATATAAAATGTTTTTCTTCATAGCCTTAAAATTTGGGAGTGCAAAGTTACGGCATTTTTTCGAAATAAGAACTATGTGGCGAAAATTTCTATTTCAAGTAACTTTCAAGTAACTATCAAGTAACTTTCAGTGAACTTCCTGTATTTGACAGCCTCTCCGGTTTCCACCCTGCCAACTTCGGTCGGCGTTGCCCCGCACGCAGCATTTTATTCCGCCTTTTCCCTTGATCGAAAAGTCTGCAAAAGATCAAGCCGACGGTAAGTGCAGCCGCACCGTCCCGTACCCCCCAACCGTCGGCATTGCCTTCGCACGCGTCGTCAGGGCACGGTAACAGAGATTTGTTGGACGAATGCATACGTTGAATTGTAGGGACGCGATTCATCGCGTCCGTCCTGCGTGTCGGCACTGCCTACGCACGCAGCGTCATAGCAAGTGTCTAGCGATATATATGGCGTTTTGCAAACCGTGAGATCATACGGAGGCGGCTGCGTCCCGCAGACGCATGCAGGCCGTTAGGTCTGCAGAGTTTGGTAGTGCCAAAGGCACGACAATATCCATAACCCCTTACGTCAGTATGGGGTACAGTGCCCAACCTCTTAGCATACCTATTGCGTATCTACTGCGTATCTATAGCGTATCTATAGATAGCCATAAGAGCCCCTCTGATACCCTCCCCCTGTCAACTTAGATCAGTCGTAAGACACTAAAGGGACAACCTAAATCAGCGAACTACACTCCTCTCGATGAGTAGCTGATTGTGCTGAAAATATGTTCTCTCATGCATAATTTTGTACTGAATTGAGACATTTCTGTTCGTTTTTGGGGAAGAAAAAGTACAAAAAACGGCAAGTTTTTAGGGTTTTGAATGACGTATAAATGACGCGTTGGTTTGCATTTTACTTGTTTTCAGCTACTTGCATTACGTGTCACGTGTAAAACGCGTCATTTTCATTTTTTTGCTTAACCTGAATTTTTATTGAAATGACGCAAATGACGCGTGACGCGTGAAAATATGTTTTGATAAATTACTGTATTTCAATATTATTTGTCGAGATTGTTGAAAATTTAAAAATGACGCGTAAAAATGACACGTGCTTGACAGGCTGAAAAAGTAGCAGTTCAAGACCTCATAAAAAAGGGTTATTTTCGGGTCAAAAAAACAGTGAAAAATATAACTGTTTTGACCCCTTTTTTGCATGAGCGTTATATGAGACTTACATGAGAGTTAGAAAACCTCTCATTTTGCCCGAAATTTGGTTATAATTTTTTATAACTGTTTTGCTTCTGCAGACATATATTTTGGTTATAATTTTTTACTTCGCTGCGACCGATTTCGGTTGTCACTTTTTTTCCCTTACGACTGGTATAGGTTGACGGGTTAACAATGACGATCACAGTCCTTTTGCTTTCGAAGAAAGCGCTCATACGTTACTTATAAATAAGTAACGCTGAACTATCTTGTTGATTTTTATTGTTATGCATGCAAAAATTAGCTTATATCAGGAACAATCAGGGAGAAATCAGAGAGGAAGTAGGAAGAGGGTAGGGAGCAAACCGTGAACTGTGAACCGTGAATTTTGTTTGCAAAACGTATTTTTTCTAACAACCTTGCTCTAGTTAAAGAAATTTCATTAATTTTGCAGTGTCTAATAAAGCATGACTGCATGCTTTATTAGGCGGATTTTATGACATATTGAGCTTAACGCTCTTGTTCTTTGGTAGTAAAGTCTGGAAAACTTACTAATTGCGTGGGAACAAGGAAGTGTAAAGTTCGCGCTCTAGGCGTGAATTTTATTCGGTTCCCTTATTACGCAAAGGTATTTCCAGACACCTTCTATCGATAAGCGGAAAAACGAAGGATTCATGCCTTTTTTCTATCCCTTATTTGAACAAAGCATCCTGCTCTATATGGCGGGAAGCCGAAAACCGTAAGATTAGAGTAGGCATTTTGATAAAACTGACGACGCGACAGAAGAAATCGGATTTTTTAGAACATTATGAAACAATACTACTATACCGACTGTAAAAACCAATTTGGACCATTCTCAAAAATTGAACTAAAAAATATAGGAATATCCAAAGAAACACTTGTTTGGTTTGAAGGCCTAAGTGACTGGAAAAAAGCTATTGAAATTGAAGATTTAGCAGATTTATTTCCACAAAAACAGACTCCACCACCTCTTCCAAATCAAAAATTGGTTGTTCCACAATCTCTTATCTCAAACGCAATGACTATGGTGGAATCAGAGCAGAAAAAGAAATCAAAGAAGAAAACTATTATATGTTTTTTCAGTGTTATATTTATGGTAATAGTAGTTGGAATCTGTATTTTGGGATATGATTTCTATGAGACAAAACATAATGAAAAATTTCACCCACAATGGTATTTATTCATAGAAAATAAAAATATTGATGCAAATACTTTAACTGGTTACATTCGAAACACTTCAAAACACACCACTTACAGACAAATCCAAATTGCTTTTTCTTATTACGATTATTATGGAAATATTTTAGAGACCAACATATATACCATTGATGGCTCATATTCTTCTAATTCTTCCATTCCCTTTGATGTAAAAATCCGAAAACCTCAAGGTCTAAGAAATCGTGTCAATTGGGAAAAGTGGAGTGTGGAAATTATCGGAGCAGAAGCATATAACTAACGAATAAATCGTATCATGAGAAAATTAACCCTAATTTTTATTTTTGTATTGCTGAACATTTCATTTTTGTTTTCAGCGCCTGTTGATACGGCAACCGCAAAACAAGTAGCCATAAATTTCTGGAAACAGAATAATTATATTGGTTTAAAAAATGGTCAAATGATACGAGTTCAACGTGAGGTTCCGGATTTCGTATATGAGCCCTTGGATACATCTTTCACTGGGTTGTATGTTTTTAAATCAACAGATAACAATGGATACATAATTGTAGCAGCCGAGACAAGTGTTCTCCCTATTTTGGGCTATTCCAACGATGCCACCTTTGATGCTAGCAATATGCCACCCGCTCTTCGGGATTGGTTACTGGGATACGAATTGGAAATCAGGAGTGCTCGTCAGGAAAGATACGTGGTCTCAGAAGAAGTTCAACGAGATTGGGAAACCTTACTTGCAGGACAAAAACTACCTGTAAGAAACACAACCAATGTTGCTCCTTTGCTAACAACAAATTGGGGACAAGGATTGCCGTACAATCTTCTTTGTCCATACGATTATGATGCAAATACCTACACGGCAACCGGTTGTGTAGCAACGGCCATGGCGCAGGTGATGAAATACTGGGAATATCCACAAGTAGGAATAGGTTCTCATACATACGAAGATTCAAACTATGGGATTCAAAGTGCCAATTTTGAGTCGGTTTTTGCATGGAATGAGATGTTTGATAGCTATTCAACATCGTCATCTTACACAGCCATGCAATTGTCTGCCATATCAACTCTAATGAAAATGTGTGGTGTTAGTGTAGATATGAATTATGGCACCGAATTGCAGGGTGGAAGTTCAGCCATTACAACTGCAGCTGCTCTATTATCATTAACTCCTTTAGCACCAACTTTTCCAAGTGCAGAAAACGCTTTGAAGATATTTTTTGATTACAGTCCGAATCTAATTGGTATAGCAAAAAGTAATTATTCTAATAGTCAATGGATCAGCATACTGAAGAATGAACTCGATAACAATAGAGTGGTTTTATACAGCGGATCTGGATCAGGAGGTGGTCATGCATTCGTTTGCGATGGATATAATAACAACAACTATTTCCATTTTAACTGGGGATGGAATGGAGGTAGTAATGGTTATTTTTCAGTAACATCATTGACTCCTTCTTCTTTTAATTTTTCTCAGACTCAACAAGCAGTTATTGGTATTACACCAGCTAATCAGACTACACATCCAAACTACGATCTTGTCATGTATAGTACATTAACCACATCCGACACAAGCTACGTGTTTGGTTCTAGCAATAGTGTTACAGTAAACTGTGCAGTAGCTAACACCGGTAATGCATCTTTCAATGGCTACCTTACGGCGATGGTCTCGGATTTAGACGGGAATGTTGTGTCGGAAATACCAGTCTATGCGTCTATATCCCCCAATCATTATATTAATCAAACATTTACTATTCCTGGAGGACTCCCACTTGGACCAGGAAGGTATTTTGTTGTGATTACATCCTCAACCAATACAAATGATCCAACCTCTTTCCAAATTGTAAGGGACAATGTTTCTAATATGAATTTTGCTCAGTTTAGAGTTACACACGAAGCAGACATTGAAACGTATTCTGAATTTGATTTGTCGGAAGATATCTTATATTCAGGACAGTCTGTCACAGTCAATGTAGATATAGCCAACTATGGTTCCTCTTTTTCTGGCGATTTTGCCGTTGTACTTCTTTCATTGACTGGTTCTGTTGTTCAAATCATTCAGCAACACACTCTTACAAGTCCTCTTGAAAGTATGACACATTATACTAATGGTCTAAATTTTTCGGGAATTATTACTGCGCCTCAAGGTGATTACTTTTTGACATTAATATATAAAGTACAGGGCTATTCTTATTGGAATTATGCAGGTAGTTATTTTTATCAGAATCCTATAAGAATTACTGTCCATGCACAACCAGTGGCAGATATTTATGAAGCAAACAACACTGCTGCAACCGCTTATGCGTTGTCACCTGTTTTTACAGATGATATAGCCGAAGTCAATACGAATGGAGCAAATTTTCATTCTGCTAACGATGAAGATTATTACAAAATCATACTTCCTTCTGGATATTCTTATGATATAGTCCCAGTTCTGCAAGACATTTATTATAATGATGATATATCCTATTCAGTCGATGCAAAGTTTTATTTTTCTGTCAACAACACAACATCTTGGCAAGGGCCTTATGATTATGATGCTAATATTTTAACTTATATAGAGAATTATTGTGGGACTACAATGAGTGATGGAGGAACTATCTATTTAAAAGTGAATCCAACAGGTCAAGGAGATATTGGAACATATTCTTTGCATGTTTTTGTGAATAGGTCAATCAATCCTGACCAATATGAGCCCAACAACACTTCGGCTACAGCCTATAATCTTGGTACAATGAACACAAGTAGTGCAAATTATAATGTTGATGCAAACTTTCACATTACTACCGACAACGATTACTATAAAATCAATCTACCAGCGGGATATTCCTACACCATAAACGCAAATATACTTAATAGTTACAATAACACCTTCTATACCGCAGATGCAAAATTTGCAACGTCACAAGATGGTAGCACTTGGTCGTCCAACTATGGGAATGCCATGTCAGCAATGACTATGAGTAATGGCGGAACACTCTATTTTCGAGTGTTACCTTATACCAACAATGAGATAGGAACTTATAAACTCCAAATAAGTATTACACAAAGTGGAGGTGTTCAACCCGATATGTACGAGACGAATAACTCGGCTTCTACTGCATACAATTTAGGCACTGTGAGTACCAATACCGCTTCATACACAGTGAATGCGAACTTCCATGTCACGACCGACAATGACTACTACAAAATCAATCTGCCATCCGGTTATTCATATACTATAAATGCGAACATACTCAATAGCGGTAATGACAGTTCTTATACGGCTAACGCGCATTTCGCAACCTCTCTGATGGGTAGTTTATGGTCGTCAAACTATAATAATTCCATGTCTGAACTGACAATAAGTGACGGAGGTACATTGTATTTCAGGGTCTTACCAGTCACTTCTGGCGAAATCGGAACCTATTCCCTGCATATTTCTGTTACAAGAACTATAGTGGTAGAGCCGGATATGTACGAGCCAAACAATACGGCATCTACTGCGTATAACTTAGGTACTATGAATACCAATAGTACATCATATACTGTTAATGCAAACTTCCATGTTTCAACCGACAACGATTACTACAAAATCAATCTGCCATCCGGTTATTCATATACTATAAATGCGAACATACTCAATAGCGGTAATAATAGTTCTTATACGGCTAACGCGCATTTCGCAACCTCTCTGACGGGTAGTTCATGGTCGTCAAACTATAATAATTCTATGTCTGAACTGACAATAAGCGACGGTGGTTCATTGTATTTCAGGGTCTTACCAGTCACTTCTGGCGAAATCGGAACCTATTCCCTGCATATTTTTGTTACAAGAACCATAGTGGTAGAGCCGGATTTGTACGAGCCAAACAATACTGTCTCGACAGCTTTCCTACTTAGCAGTGTAACCAGTAGTAGTGCTACTATTGATGCCAATGCCAATTTCCATGTTACTACTGACGCTGACTTCTATCGGATTAGTCTGCCAAGTGGTTATTCGTATACCATCAATGCGAACATTCTTAACAGTAATAATAACGGCTCCTATACCGCAGATGCAGGATTCTCGACTTCTCAGGACGGTAATGCTTGGTCGTCAACCTATGACAACTCTATGCCAACAATAAACATGAGTAATGGTGGCATTTTGTATTTCAAGGTTTTACCATACACCAACAATGAAACAGGTACATATTTGCTACATATTGCCGTATCAAGACAAAACGTAATGGAACCTGACATTTATGAACCTAACAATTCAGCATCAGCTGCTTATGTTCTTGGCACAATAGAAGGCAATAGTACGATTATAAATGCTGAGGCTAACTTCCATGTTCCAGGAGATTTGGATTATTATATAATCATGTTGAATCCAGGTCACGGCTACACAGTAGATGCAAGACTGTTCGACAGTCATAACGACAATTCTCATTCAGTTGATGCAAAAGTATCATTCTCTTTAGATGGAAATAATTGGTCGGCAGATGAGGATGATATGACACAGTCTGCGAGTTTCTCTAATGGTGGAAGAATCTATTACAGGGTTTCTCCTAATCAAAACGGAACTATTGGGACATATGGTTTGAAATTGACAGTTACGGCTTCAAATGAAATGTCAGAATACGAAAATCCACAGGTTAGTATATATCCCAATCCAGTATCAAAGACTATTTATCTAACGGTTCCGGAGTCAGTGACGATAGACCATGTT
>Ga0310786_10002541_pt1 | contig 27738 bp, 15 predicted proteins | sample AusTroGonzalo_MG_FD_203881 | JGI IMG/M metagenome (GOLD analysis project Ga0310786, IMG submission 203881) | Bovine rumen microbial communities from tropical cattle in Woodstock, Queensland, Australia - Gonzalo_03 (v2) (version 2) | ecosystem: Host-associated > Mammals > Digestive system >...
AGGGCTCAACTCAGAGGTATCATTGATCTGAAGTTCTTCCTCTTCAGGTTAACGAGAATATACGCTTAACACGCTTTATACTTACACTTTGTTCCCACGGAAAAATCCCGGTGAGCCCTCTCAGGTGCACCCTAGGTTGCGTAATCTACTGAGCGTCAATGGCTTATGCGCCAACGTTAGATTTCAAAAGATACACACCCCATGACGTGGATTCCCGGCATGGGGTATTGTTTTACTATCTGGTGCTGGCAGTCAAAGATGTTGCGAAGCTCAAGGGCCAGCCTGAGGCCGAAGGGTGCCTGCCAGCTGAGGGTCATGTCCCAGGTGGTAAAAGGTGGAAGGAATGCTTCCCGGCGGGCGCTGGCGGCCGAGTAGCGGACGCCGGTAACCTGCCCGCGGACATCGGCCCTGAAGGCCTTCCAGGAGGCAAAAAGATTGAAGGACCCGCTGTGGAGGGGGATATACGGGATTTGCCAGGGATTGGACGGGTCAAAGGCGCGGTTGAAGCTGTAGCGGGCGGTAAGGCCGGCCTGCCAGGAGGGGGCCGAATATGACGCCGATGCGCTCCAGTCGTCTCCAAACACCAGCACGCGGCCGATATTGTACATGCTCCAGCGGAAAAGGCTGCCGTTGGGGACGGCAATCAGCTTGTCTGTGACGTGGTTGAAATACAGCTCTTCCCTCACGCGGAAATGCCACGGGCCGAAGCCTCTGTCCCACATCCACCAGAGCGAAGCCTGCCAAACCTGCTCAGGCCTTAACTGCCTGGTCCCTACGTTGGTGAAATAAAGGTCGTTGAAGGAAGGCAGCCGGCAGGAGCGCTTGCCCACAAAGCCAAACTCCCAGTCATGGCGCGGGTGGAAGTCCACAATGAGGGCGGGGGAGAGGAAGCTGTAACCGTCGCTTGTGCCAATGTACTGCACGCTAGCCTGAATTCTCCAGGGATCCAGGATGAAGGCCGATGAAAACGCCCCCAGGAGCTGTTTCCTCTGAGCCTGGAACTGGCACTGGAGCCAGTCTCCCTGGCCGTCAACGGCGGCGCTCAGGTGCAGCCAGCGCGTGGCGTGCCAGCCAAGGGCCGCGGCGGCGTAGGCGCTCTGGAGGCGGTAATTCCAGTTGGCGCTAACGGAAGGATCCAGCTCTGAAACGTCTACGTAGTCCAGCCAGTCAATGTTGTATCGGCCACGGACAAGAAGGCTGAAACCCCGGCCCAAGGACTGCTCCCCGGAAAGCTGAACGTTAAGCGCACGGTCATACTGGCGGTCAAGGGACATGGGATACTGGTCGTTCTGCTTGTAAATCGGACCCGGGATGCCGCGGCCGGCGTCGTACCAGCTGGCCGACGCCTCATATCGGCCGCCCTTCGGCAGATACCACAGCTGCCCGGCGGCGCGGAAAGCCTTTATGTCGGCGTTCTGGCGGGTCATCAGGGTGTCTTTTCCGTAATCGTTGTAATGGAAGGGGTATTGCCCGTGGGCGCGGTCTGCGCCAAGCCTCAGGCGTGCGGCAAAGCGGCCGCGGCGGGTTTCGGCACTTCCGGAAGGGGAAATTGTGCCGAAGGCGCCTCCTCTGAGCCTTATTTTCAGCCACCTCTTTTGCGGCAGCGCCGTCCTCAGATGCAGGGCCGATGCGCTCCCATATTCGCGCGCCGTTTGCAGGAGGGCCGACTTCTGCCCGGCAAAGAGCTCTATGGACTCCAGGTCTTCAGTGAAGATTCGGCCCAGGTCTACCTGTGCGTTCTGTGCATTGTCAATGGGCACTCCGTCCATGAAAACGGCCGTATGGGCACTTCCAAGGCTGCGTACGTTCACGATTTTGAGGCCCCCCACACCGCCGTAATCCCTTAACTGGATGCCGCTGAAATCCCTCACGGCATCGGCCGCGCTGGATGCCTGCCGAAGGGTAATCCCGGAGACACTTTCCGTGGGAGGGGAGACGTTGCGCCTTGCCGTCACGCTGGAGGCTTCCAGTGTGTCCGGCGGGGCGGTAAGTATGGCTGCAATAAGGGAAAGAATCATTCTCCCAGTGCTTTCAGGATAGCTTTTGTGAGGCTCACGGCCTGCTTTGAGGGGAGGTCAAAAGGCAACTTTGGGGCGTCTCCCGTGCGGAGGACTGCCGCCCATTTGCCGGGAAAGGAGGCGGGCTCCAGGCGGGCCTGGATGAACTGCCAGTAGCGCCAGGTGGAGAAGTCCAGGATGTATGTGTCCTCCTCTATGGTGACCTTGTCACCGCCAAGCCTGAGGGCGTCAAGCAACTTTTCTTCCGCTTGTTCCCGGCTTTCGGCCCTGAACATGGCCGTTCCGCTGTCCATGAGTTTTACTTTATTAAGCATGTGCAAATTTACAATTTCTTTTTTACTGGAAAATACTTATATTTGTGTCTTGAGAAATAAAACGTAAAACTATATATGAAACTCACTATTTCAAGTACCAATCTTCTGAAGGCTCTGATGGATGTTTCCAAGGCCATTCCTTCAAAGTCTCCGCTTCCCATCCTGGAGAACTTCCTTTTTGTGCTCAAGGATGGCGTTTTGGAAATCACCGCGTCGGACTCTGAGCTTACCCTCCGCACCAGCATTGAGGCAGAAAGCGCAGAGGAAGATGGCTCAATTGCCGTCCCCGCCCGTCACATGATTGATCTCCTTAAGGAACTTCCGGACCTGCCCCTCTCCATAAAGACTATCAGCGACAGCTCCTTTGAGTGCAGCTGGGGCAGCGGTAACTCCGCCCTCCCGTATTTCCCCGCTGGGGATTATCCGGAAATCAAATCCACGGCCCCGGACGCTATCACAGTAGAATTCCCGGCAGAGAGCCTTGTAGAAGGTATCCAGAGCACCGTATACGCCACTGCAGACGACGAAATCCGTCCTGCAATGAACGGTATCTTCTTTGACATTGATGTAGAGAGCACCACCCTTGTGGCATCGGATTCCCACAAGCTTATCTGCTACACCACTAAGGATGTCAAGGCCGCAGAAAAGGCTTCATTCATCCTTCACAAGAAGCCGGCGTCAGTGCTCCGCGCCATTATCGGCAAAGACGTTGAAAACGTGAGCGTTTCATTTGACAGTTCATCGGCCCAGTTCACATTTGGCCCTACCACCCTTATCTGCCGCCTGGTAGTTGGCAAGTACCCCAAGTACAGGGACGTTATCCCCATGAACAACTCCAACATCCTGCAGATAGACCGTCAGCTCCTGCTCAATACGGTAAAGCGCGTGGCAGTTTGCGCCAACAAGGCCTCCAACCATATCAAGCTCACCCTTAAGGAGGGGCAGCTGGAGGTGTCGGCTCAGGACCTTGGCTTTGCACTTGCCGCCTACGAGAAAATCTCCTGCAACTACTCCGGAGATGACCTCACAATTGGCTTCAAGAGCACTTTCCTCACGGAAATCCTTGCCAACATGAACTGCAACTCAATGGTAATCAAGTTTGCCGATGCCCGCCGCGCCGCCCTTATCCTCCCCGCAGAGGAAGAGGCAGAAACGGAAAAGGTTTGCGGAATTTTGATGCCAATTATGATCCAGTAGCTGCCGCTACTGGATCCCTTTCACTAACGTTACCCCCTCCCGAAACCCCTCCCCTCGGGGGAGGGACTTGTTTACAGCAATAATCTGCCACTATGGAATTGAATCTGAAAAGGCCGCTGCTCTTTTTTGATATTGAGAGTACTGGGCTGAATATTGTTACTGACGGTATTATAGAGCTGAGTTTTGTGAAGGTGTTCCCGGGAGGGGAGACCAGAATCAAGACGTGGAAAATCAAGCCCTGGGATTACCAGAACCATTGCGTTATCCCAATCAACCCTCAGGCGTCGGAAGTCAACGGTGTCAAGGATGAGGATCTTGTGGACTGTCCAAAGTTCATAGAAGTTCTTCCGGAGGTGGTTTCATGGCTGGAGGGGAGTGACCTTGCGGGGTACAATTCGGCAAAATTTGACCTGCCGCTCCTTTCAGAGGAAATAGAAAGGGTAAGGGCATACTGCAACCTGCGCCTTAAGGATGACAAGTCCCGTGCAAAGGCTCAGGAAATGCTCTCACTGCTTGACAAACTGGACCTTCATTCCTGCAAGATGGTGGATGTCCAAAATATCTTCCATCATTTTGAGCCCCGCAACCTAAGGGCGGCATACCGCTTCTACTGTGGCGGCAAGGACTTTGAGAACGCCCACACTGCAGAGGCAGACACTCTTGCAACCTATGAGGTTCTTAAAGGCCAGCTGGACCTTTACAAAGAACCCACGGACTACAGGGAGGAGGTCCTGAAGAATGACGTTGATTCCCTTTCAAAGATTGGCTCCCGTTCCAAGGCAATTGATTTTGCAGGACGTCTCATAGAAGGGGAGGACGGAGAGCCGGTTATCAGTTTTGGAAAGCATCGTGGCCGCACTGCCCGTGATGTCTGGGAAACGGAACCTTCATACTATGCATGGGTAGAGGGTGGTGACTTCACACTTGACACCAAGCGCCAGTTTGCTCTCCTGAAGGCCCGCTTCCAAAAGGAACGCAAAGAGGCCCTAAACCGCCCCGCCACTACTGATGAGTTGCAGGGCCTCGCCTCAAAATTCAACACCGGCAAACTCTTCTAGCTCCCGGCCCTTGTGGCACCGCCTTTGCTTCCTTGGCGGACCCGGCGGTGGTTTGGGTTATTATCGCGTGGAGCGAAGTGAGTGATTATTAGATAGTTATCAAAAAGTGGGTGCTTTTTTTGAGGTACCCACTTTTGCGTTTTTGTCTGAAAATCAATTATTTAGCTCCACGGGCTAACAATACTGGCCTGGTCTCATAGTGTGGCTGGTCTAAGTATCATAAAGCAGCAGGTCTTTTTACCAAACGTAGCAGGTCTGGTATCTTAGTGTCGCAGGTTGAGTATCTTTGTGCCGCAAATATGGCATCTTTGTGTTGCAGGTTGGGCATCTTTGTGTTGCAGGTCTGCGTTTTTGGCGTCACCTGCGACGCAAATCTGCCATACAGAGCGTATAGCGTCGCAGGTCGGCTTTTTTTTGCAGACCTGCAACACTTTTTAATGAGACCTGCGTCACTATGTAATGAGACCTGCGTCACTATGTAATGAGACCTGCAACACTTTTTAATGTGACAGGCTACAGAGAAGGAGACAATGGCAAAGAGTCTACAGCGCCTTGCCTTTCAGGAAGTCTGCAATGCGGTCCAGGAAAGTGTAGGAACCGGTGCCGGGGGAGGCGGTTTTCTGGAAGCAGTGCTTGCGGGTGGCAAGGGTGTGCAGTTCACAGTCAATGCCCATGGCCCTCATCTGGTTCCATACAGCCACTGAGTTCATTGCGGCCCAGGGGTCTGCATCACCGTGGAGCTCCAGTAGCGGAGCGGTGTCAAGGTCAAAGCTGAATTCTGGAGCAATGTAAAGACCGTCTGCATTGCCGCCGCTAGTGTTATGGCGGTCAAATCCGTCAGAGAGTACATAGGCGGGGTATACGGCAATGCCCCACTGCACTTTGCAGGAGATTCTATCAACCTCGTCTATGGGCAGGTAGGAGTTGTGCCGTGATGAGGTTGTGCCCATAAGCGTAAGGTGTCCGCCGGCAGAGCCTCCCATTATGCCAATACGGTCCGGGTCAAGGCCATAGGAAGCTGCCTTTGAACGCACAATGCGGATAGTACGCTGCAGGTCCTGCCATGCTGTGGTGTGCTTTGCAAGTCCCTGAGGGCGGGGCGTACGGTATTTAAGGGTAACCACGGTCATGCCAAGGGCGTTGAGATAGCGCCGGGCGGGAGTGGCCTCAAAACCGTCAGGGTTATTATTGTTGTATGCGCCGCCGCTGTAGATAATCTGAATGGCGGTAGTCTTGAGTTCTTTTGGGAAGTGCCATTCAATGTATGGCTGGCACTGGTATTCACGGAAATCCGGAGTTTTTCCGGCGGGCCACACATCCTCACGGACATGCTGCGCACGGGAGGAGTCAGAGGCAAACCTGTCCATCAGTTTCTCTTCCGGGGCAACAGGTCCCAGATAACCCATCTGCGTCATGAACTCTACAGCGCGCTCAAAACCAAGAGCAGCGTGCTTTTTGCCTGGATACAGGTGAAGCTCGGCCGGGATGCCCATGCTGCGGAGCTTGCGGTAGGCAAGCGTTGAACTTGTGGGAGAGTAGGGGTCTTCCTGCCCGTGATGGAAAGAAATGGGGCAGGTCTTAGAGTCAAATTTGAAAACCGGGCTAAGAATGACGTCTGGTCCATATCCTTGCCGGGTAGACCTGGTTCCCGCCTCTGAGTCCGTGGCCGCGTAGGCCGGAGCGTTGAGTATGGCCCAGTTGATATGGCAGGGAAGCTCATCCACGGCATCCAGCGGCTGGTATGCCGGCGTAAGTGAGCTGGATGCAAGCAGCAGCCCCAGGTGGGAGCCGGCCGACATGCCTATGACGCCTATCTTCTCCGGGTCAAAGCCGCGTTTGGCGGCATCGGCCCTGACAAGCCTGACAGCCCTCTGACCGTCCTCCCAGGCACTCTGGTAGATGGGAAGCCCTTCCGGACGGGGCGTGCGGTATACCAGTTTCACGCACTGAACGCCAATCTGGGTAAGCTTTTCTCCCCACATCTTCACCAGGGATACGTCGCAGGTGTTGTTGTATCCGCCGCCGGAGATAAGGATCATGCACGCGCCGCAGGGCTTTTCCGGAGCCGGGAGCCACTCTATGTAGGGGGCGCGGTGCTTGTCCGGGTTAAAGCCTGGAGCCTTGGACAGGTCTGTCATTGCGGCAATCTGATGCGCCTGGGCATCCGGCATCTTGCCCTTGGGCCATAGCGGAACTTTCTGGGCCGAAGCCGGCAGGCAGCACACGGCCGCCAAAACGATAGCGGAGAGGACCGCCGTGAAGTAATAGCGTTTCATGTTTACAAATATAAGGAATTCTCCGCAGAATCAGGATTGCTCTTTGACGTATGCCGACGGAGTTTTGCCGAACTTTTTCTTGAAGCGCAGCGTGAAGTATTTCTGGGAACTGAAGTTAAGGCGGTCTGCAATTTCAGAGACCCTGCTGTTTTCTTTGAGCAGCATCGTGGCGGCGTACTTCAGTTTGATGTCCTCAATGAAGTCACGCGGAGACATCCCGGTAAGTTCTTCCAGTTTCCGGTTCAGTGTGGTTTTACTGACGTTCAGTTCCCTGCAGAGGGTAGAAACACTCAGGTCTGCATCGTAAAGATGCTGTTCCACGGCGCTGATTGCAGTATTTAGGAAGGGCGTAGGTTTATTCCTGGTGACAGGGGTAACCCTGTCTTTCAGGGTTTCCCTGGCCCGTATGAGAGAACGGCATTTTGCACGGAGTATCTCCACGGAGAAGGGCTTTGCCACATAGTCGTCTGCGCCGGCATTGAGCCCTTCTATAAGGTTCCTTTCTGCAGCGTGTGCCGTAAGCAGGATAATGGGAATGTGTCGGGTTGCATAGTCCTGACGTAGGGCAGCGCAGAGTTCAAGTCCGTTCATTCCGGGCATCATAATGTCGCTTATAATAAGGTCCGGTTGGGACTTGACTGCCATCTCAAGGGCTTCCGTGCCGTTTTTGGCCAGAAGAAGAGTATATTCCTCAGAAAAGATATCTTCCAGCATGACCAGGATGTCCGGGTTGTCGTCGGCAATCAGTAGAGTGTGGGCCTTGGGTATGAACTGGATTGGAGGGACGGTGCCGTAAGAGGGAAGATCGTCAAATTTAATCAAGTCTGTATCCTCAATCTCCAGGAGCTGCGAAAGGACTTTGTCCATATCTACCGTTCCATTCCATGCCTTGTGAAGGTATCGTATTCCAGCCTGGCTCTCTCCATAGTTCTGAAGATATGTCTCTAGGTTTCCACTTATTGTGGTGATTGGGGTCCTCAGTTCGTGGGAAAGTTTCAGGATAAGTTTTTGCCACTTCTCATTTTCCTGCTCTTTCTCCTTAAGTCGCTGGCCCAGCAGAAGCCTTGAATACCTGAGGTGGGAGAAGTATAAACCAGAGCCTATTATTATAATAATGTATAGGAATAAAGCCGGCAAAGAGGCATACCAAGCCGGAAGAACGCGGAAACGGAAACTGCTTATAGTATCAGACCCGGGGTAGCGTGACCGTATGACATATTTGCCTGGATGCAGTTTGACCATTGAAAGGGTATTGGACAGGTTTGCTTTTTGCCATTTGTCTCCGTAGGGAGAGAATGTGTATTCAAAACTGCCGTTTGCGCCCTCCTTGTAATCAAAGTTGCCAAATTCAAGATGCAGTGTGTTGTTATCGTGAGCCAGTTTCAGCGGCTTTCTGCTACGGGCATAGATATCACGGTCCTGGAGATGGATAAAATCTATGGCAGGAGCCGCTTCAGACACTTCCGGACTAAGTTTTTCAGGATCCAGAATTGCAGCGCCGTCCAAACCGCATATAAGGATACGGCCGTCTTCCATGCGCAAAACGGCTCCGTTTCTTGCCGATGACATTTCAAGGCCGTTTTCCTTGTCGAAATTCCGGCAGGTGCCATGGGCCGTGTCAAGGATGGAGAAGCCAGAGCGGGTTGTAAGCAGGATGCTTTCCGGGGCAAGCGGATAAATGGAAGTCACGGAATTGTCCTCCAGCCCGCAGTTTTCACTGTTCCATATCTTAGACCAGCCGTCTCCGATTTGCCATACGCCTTTGCCGAATTCTGAAGCCCACACGCAATCCTGCGCGCAGAATAATGACGTAAATGTTCCCTGTTTTACAAGAGTTCCTCCGTTATCCGGCTTAAACTGGTAAAGACCTTCCCCGGCAGCCCAAATGTTGCCCTGGGCGTCAAAACTCATTGAATAGAACCGTGAACCCTTTTCAGAGTGCAGTGTCTGCTCCCATCCGCCAGCTTTCCGCTCCAGTAAAAAAATTCCGTCACCTGTGGCGCACCACAGTTTCCCGTCTCTGAACAGGATGACGTTTACGGAGCACTCCGGCAAAGAAGAATCATTCAGAATTGGCAAGGGAGTAGTGAAGCCGTCCTGGCTGAGCAATTGTACCCCCCCCTCATGGATACCGGCTAAAAAAGCCCTATATTGGGGGATATAAGTGCCGGATTGGAATTTTATATTCTCCGTGTTCTGGATAAGCCTGAATCCTTCTTTATTGTATATCCAGGCCCCGTTTCCGTCCGTCAGGGCAACAAGGTCATTGCCCGCCGCCCTGGCAAGAGCACGGAAATTATGCAGTTTTTCCGGATAGCTTATGTTCTGGACCGGCCCGTCTTTGCTTAGAATCCGGTATATGCCGGAATAGAATGTGCCGGCCCAAAGGAAACCGTTCCGGCTTCCGGCAAGTGATGTGACTGGCTGGTGCTCTAGTGTTCCCACAGGAGGTGACCAGACTTCCCCGGAGTTGTCAATAAAAGTGAGCTCACTTTCTGAGCCTATGTATATTCCGTTGTCTGCCTGGCAGAAGGTCCTGAAGTTGTTGCCGTTTAACTCATAATTCCGGATTAGCGTAAACTGCCTGTTGTAGGACGCTACGCCACCAGTCTTGTAGCCTACCCATAAATTGCCGTCCTGGCCGAAGAAAAGGCTCCTTGCCCTGGAATAGATAGAGAAGACGGGTCTGGATGCTGTTCCGTCAAGCATATAGACGGATGTGCCGGATGCTATCCAGGGGCGAGAGTCGGCATCCGTCTGCAATGCGTCAATATCCTGATTGTCCGGCATGCGCATAATCAGGGTGAGATGGTCCTCACCTTTAGGGCAGTACCACAGGCATGGACCGCTGGCATACCACAGCCCGTTTTTACCGGCGCAGATGATACCGGCTCCTTGGGCAGATTCCGGAAGGCCGATACGAGAGGCTTCAAGGACAGACGTGTCATAGGATAGAATATAGTTCCTGGCTATTGCGTAAAGCCTGTTTTCTCCGTCAAAACACAGGTCCTGCATAGGAAGAGGGTCCTCCAGTTTGTGAAGGAAAGAGCCGTTGTAGCGGAGCAGCCCCTGGTTGGAACTTATCCACAGGGCGTCTGTCTGGTCTGAGACTATAGAATATATTGTGGCATTTTCCAGCTTCTGCAGGGAGTTCCTTCTTATCATTTTGAACCGTGCCTGAGCGGGCAGGCACATTAAACATGCTAAAGCCAGGATGAATAATTTTCTCATGAAACAAAGATACTCCTTTTTTGTCAAAAATACCCTAAACTGGTTCAAAATTATCCGTCCGGAGGGGATTTGGCACTCTATCTTCGTGTAAAAATTACCGCGTAATTATGCTCAAGTATCTCCTTATGCTTTCCCTGGTTGCCCTGCCGCCCGTAGGCAAGGGGAAAATCTATCATAAGGGCTGGATTGACTTCAACAAAAACGGACGGATGGATGTCTATGAGGATCCGTCGGCCAGCATAGACGCCCGCATCGAAGATTTGCTTTCCCAGATGACCGTTGAGGAGAAGACATGCCAGATGGTGACGCTGTACGGCTACCGTCGCGTCCTCAGGGATGACCTGCCCACTGAGCAGTGGAAGGAAAAGCTCTGGAAGGACGGCCTTGGCGCCCTGGATGAGCATCTTAACGGTTTCCGCGGCTGGGGGATAAACCCGGATACGGAAAATCCCTGGATATGGCCAGCCTCAAACCACGCCTGGGCCATGAACAAAGTCCAAAGCTTTTTTGTGGAGGAAACCCGTCTTGGCATCCCTGTGGATTTCACCAATGAGGGAATACGCGGCGTTGAGGCCTACATTGCAACAAATTTCCCAACCCAGATCGGCATCGGCCATACCTGGGACAGGGAACTGGTGCACCGTATAGGAGAAATCACCGGCCGTGAGGGCCGTCTTCTGGGATATACAAATGTGTATGCCCCTATCCTGGACGTTGGCCGAGACCAGCGCTGGGGCAGGTATGAGGAAATATATGGAGAAGACCCTTATCTGGTGGCGGAACTTGGCACCCAGATGGTACTTGGAATGCAAAAGGACTATCAGGTTGCCGCAACAGGAAAGCACTTCATTGCATACTCAAATAACAAAGGCGCAAGGGAAGGCATGGCCAGGGTAGACCCGCAGATGTCTCCCCATGAGCTGGAAAACATTCACGCCTGGCCATGGGAGCAGGTGATAAGCCGTGCCGGAATGCTTGGCGTAATGAGTTCATATAATGACTATGACGGCATTCCCGTACAGGGAAGCCATTACTGGCTTACGGAGCGCCTGAGGAACCAGATGGGCTTCAAGGGTTATGTGGTCTCTGACAGTGACGCAGTGGAATACCTCTATACTAAACACCATACTGCAAAGGACATGAAAGAATCTGTCCGTCAGGCAGTTATGGCGGGACTCAACGTGCGCTGCACTTTCCGTACCCCGGACAGTTACGTGATTCCCCTCAGGGAACTGGTGGCAGAGGGCACAATCCCCATGGAGGTAATAGACCAGAGGGTGAGGGATGTTCTTAGGGTAAAATTCCTTGTGGGCCTGTTTGACCATCCCTACCAGCTGGATTACAAGGCGGCCGATGCAGAAGTGAACTGCGCTGCCAACAATGAGGTGGCCCTGCGTGCGTCTCAGGAGTCCCTGGTGCTGCTTAAGAATGACGGTACCCTGCCTCTTGATGCCGGTAAACTAAAAAAGATTGCAGTTCTTGGACCAAACGCAAACGAAACCTCATTCGCTCATACCCATTACGGCCCGCTGGCAACGGAAGCTGTTTCTGTACTGGAAGGCCTCAGGAAAGCCCTGGACGGCAAGGCAGAGGTGGTATATGCTAAAGGCTGTGACCTTGTGGACGCCACCTGGCCGGAGTCAGAGCTGATTCCGGTAGACCCTACTCCTGAAGAGGCTGCGGAGATTGCCAAGGCGGCAAGTCTGGCTGCAGAAAGTGATGTTGCCGTTATAGTCCTTGGCGGCGGCATGCGCACATGCGGGGAAAACAAGAGCCGCAGCAGCCTGGAACTTCCCGGCCATCAGGATTTGCTCCTTAAAGAAGTGCTTGCAAGCGGAAAACCTGTGGTTGTAGTGCTTATAAACGGCCGTCCGCTGACTGTGAACAGGGCTCAAAGGGACGCATCGGCCATACTGGAAGCCTGGTATCCCGGCTCCCACGGCGGTACGGCAATAGCACAGGCCCTTTTAGGGGACTACAATCCCGGCGGCAAACTTACCGTTACCTTCCCCAAGAGCGTGGGGCAGATTCCCTTCAATTTCCCCTACAAGCCAAATTCCCAGGTGGACGGCAATAACAAGCCCGGCCTGGAGGGCAACCAATCCCGCGTAAACGGGCCTCTGTATGTCTTCGGCCATGGACTCAGCTATACCACATTTGAGTACAGTGACCTGCAGGTGGACAAAAATGCGATGTCTGTCACAGACAGCCTTACACTGTCATTCAAAGTAAAAAATACAGGCTCAATGGCAGGTGATGAGATTCCCCAGCTCTACTTGCACGACCGCCTGAGCAGCATAACGGTCTATGAAAAACTCCTACGCGGTTTTGAACGAATTTCCCTGCAACCCGGAGAGACCAAAACCGTAACCATGACACTGCTTCCGGAGGCTTTTTCACTTTTGGATGCCGATATGAACCGCGTGGTGGAACCCGGAGATTTTGATATACTTATAGGCTCATCTTCTACCGATATTCGCCTGAGGACGGCAGTCCGCGTGGGTTGTGAGAAAGGCGCAGACCTTTCCGGCCTTATTATTAACAAGGTGAATTTCCCGATAACGCTCTCTCGCGGAGATGACGTAACCCTGCCTGTAAGGGAAGGTAAACCCATAAACAGCTTAACGGTGGAGTGGGGAGAAGTCACGGATTGCAGTTTTGAGATTCTTTACACCAACGGCGGCGGCCAGTTCCTGCCTCTACTCAAGGGTACCAGGAAAGGGGCCGGAACACACACATATCACTTCCAGTCCACGGAGGCAAGTGAAATCCGCATCAGCGTGTCAGAGGGTAAAGCTGTAGTGAAACTTATGGATGATATTGCAATTGAAAAGTCGCAAATATGAAAATTGGGATAAAAATCTTGCTTGTGTTGACGGCTATGTTTACAGCGGCCGTCACCATGCGTGCACAAGGCTCTGATGTATCCGGAAAAGTGGCCGATGCCGGCGGAGAACCCGTCATCGGCGCCACCGTCTACTGGGAAGGGACCGACGTTGCAACCATGACGGACTTTGACGGTAATTACAAGCTCCCGTTCAAGAAGGGGAAGAAACTCATCTTCTCCCTCATAGGAATGAAGGATGCCGTGCTTACCCCCGCCGCTCCCGGTACATTCAACGTTACCATGGAGGCCGACAATATGCTCATTGAGGACGCCGTTGTCATTGGTTACGGCGTCCAGGCCAGAAAGGATCTCACAGGCTCAATATCATCCGTGAGTTCTGACGAGCTTCAGAAGACCGGCAGCAGCAACGTGATGGGCGCCCTCCAGGGCCATGTGGCTGGCCTCAGCATTGTCTCCCAGTCCGGAGAACCTGGCGCAGGAACCCAGATCAAGATCCGCGGCAACAACTCCATCAACGCTGGAACCACCCCGCTGTTTGTCATTGACGGAATGCAAATGGACGTCTCTTCCGGAGAGGTGGCTACGTCCACCACAACCGGTGCCGGCTCCTTTGATCCCATGTCATTCCTGAACCCCAACGACATCCAGTCCATAGAGGTCCTCAAGGATGCATCGGCAACAGCCATATACGGTTCACGCGGAGCAAACGGCGTCATTATTATCACAACCAAGAGCGGCTCCGGCTCCAACAAGACACTTGTGAATTTTGACGCTTCCGTGGGCATCTCCAATGTTCCCAAGTATATCCCCATGCTGGACAAGCAGGAGTTCATGGCATACAAGTTTGCCCGCGGAGATTACGGCTGGCAGTACTATGGCGTGGATACAACAGGGGACGGTGTTGCAGATACTCCCAAGGATGCATCTGGTTATGAGGGTTATGACTGGCAGAAGACAATGTACCGTACTGCCGTCACCCAGAACTACAACCTTTCAGTAAGCGCCATGACGGGCAAGAAGACGCAGGTCCTGGCAAGCCTTGGTTACTTGAACCAGCAGGGCCTTGTGATTAACAACGACTACGCCCGTTATACCGGCCGCCTCAAGGCAGACCATGAGATTAATTCCAAGCTCAAGATAGGAGCCAACGTTACATTCGGCCGAAATGTGAGCACCGGCGCCGTATCTTCCGGCGGCGGCTCCCTTGGATACAGCGGCCTTATCCAGCTCATCTATCTGGAGCGTCCCCTCAACTTCATCACGGAGGATGACCGCTCTGAGTATCCCCACGGCCTCAAGAGCCTGAAATCCCTGGTGAGCGACCTCACTTACCGCAAGATGGATTACAATCGCGTTGCCGGTAACGCCTATGCCGACTGGAAGATTATTCCGGACCTCACTTTCAGGGCCCAGGCCTCCGGTTCATGGTCTGGTTCCACCCTGTGGCAGTACTACAACTCAGAGAGCCGCTGGGGTGCTGCCAAAAACGGCTACGGAACCAACATGCAGGTCAATTCTCTAAGCTGGAACGCAAGCGCTACGCTCACCTATAAGCATCAGTGGGCCTCCAAACACAATTTTGATGCAATGGTGGGCGGTGAACTGAGTATGTACAACTCGGATCGCATGACGGTAAACGCATACAATTTCACGGACGAGAGCACAGGCGCCTTCAATATCGGCAAGGGCGGAGTTATTGAGGCTCCAATCCAGGACTATACTGTAAGCAGCCGCATGTCCATGTTCGGCCGTGTGAACTACAACTATAATTCCAAGTATTACGTTACATTTAACATGCGTGCCGACGGTTCCTCAAAGTTCTACGCCGGCAACCGCGTGGGCTATTTCCCTTCGGCATCCATTGCCTGGCGCCTTTCTAAGGAGAATTTCATGAACTGGTCCAGGAACTGGCTGGACGACTTCAAGCTGCGTCTGAGCGCCGGTTCTTCCGGCAATGACCGCATAAGCACCTATGCGTCACTTGCAACGCTCACCATCGACTATTACGCCGCCAACGGGACGGAGGTAATGGGTATGGCTCCCAATACGCCCGCCAATCCCAAGCTCAAGTGGGAAACCACTTGGCAGTATGATGCAGGATTTGACCTGAGCCTTTTTAAGGAACGGCTCAAGATTGCGTTTGACATATATTACAAGGATACGCGTGATATGCTTTACCGCTCTGTAGTATCGGCCCAAAGCGGATACACTGAAAAATGGGACAACCTTGGCAAGGTTACCAATAAGGGTATTGAGCTCAGTATCAACACTCATAATATAGATACACGCAACTTCTCCTGGGCTACGGACTTCACCTTTGACCTGTCCCGCAACCGCGTGGAGGATATCGGCGGGGTTGAATATACCTCCGTCAACATTTCTTCCGGCATGCTGTCAACGGACATTTCCCGCATCATGGTGGGATATCCTATCGGCGTAGGCTACGGTTATGTATGGGACGGAAACTACCAGCTGGATGACTTTGTAATTACGGACAAGATGGGTAACGTCCTGCCTTCAGATGTGGTTACTTCAGACAACATAAACAATTTCAACTATACTCTTAAAGAGGGCGTGCCTTCCATCAATTCCAAGACAGTAAAGCCCGGTGACAGGAAGTACAAGGATATATGGCCGGTGAATGCGGACGGAACGGTAGGAGACGGAGAGATTACCACAGAGGACCGCACCGTAATCAGTGATTCCAACCCGGCTTTCACTATGGGCATGGGCAATACCTTCCATTACAGGGACTTTGACTTCAACTTCTTCCTTGAGGCTGTGGTAGGCCGTCAGGTGATGAATGAGTTCAAGCTCCGTTCAGAGTCCGGCCTTACCGGCGGCACCCAATACAACAACCTTACAAAGGATGCCTGGTACGGCCACTGGACTCCGGAAAACGGTTCCCAGACTTATCCGCGCCTGCTTAACACCACCAACACCTATGTCTCCTCCTACTTTGTGGAGGACGCATCCTACCTGCGCATCAAGACTATCTCTTTTGGTTACAACCTGTCAAGGAAGGTGTGTGACAAGATACATATCAGCGGCCTTCGCGTTTCCCTTAACGTGGACAATGCCTGGGTCTTCACCAAATACAGCGGCCTTGACCCGGATGTGAGTTACAACAACACTCTGTTCCCCGGCCTTGACCGCATGGCTTACCCCAAGGCCAGGACATTTACTTTTGGTCTCAGCGTTAAATTCTAATCAGGCAAGACTATGAAATCCAGATTATTTCTTTTCCTGAGTGCAGCGCTGCTGCTTCTGAGCGGCTGTGAGAATGCCAAATTCCTGGATCAGGCCCCCTGGTCCCAGACATCCCCTGAGAACTTCTACAAGAGGGAAAGTGACATAAGAATGGCTCTTGTCAGCTGCTATGAGACCATCAATACTCATAAGATTCCGGGTAAGGGAAATGCCCAGCGCGGCTCTTACGCCCAGGGACTCATCTATATCATGAACGCCCCCTCAGACGATATTGGCGCCGCCACCGCAAGCGGAACGGACGGCTATGAAATGGAATGGGCCAGTTTTGTTGAGTCCACGGAGTGCGTCCGTGATTTCTGGAAGGTTTTCTACACCGGAATCAGCCGATGCAACATTGTGCTGGCATATATAGATAAGGTGGAGATGAGCGATGAAAACCGTGTCCAGTACCGCGCTGAGGCAAGGTTCATGCGCGCATTCTTCTATTATCATCTGGCCTGGAACTTTGGCGGCGTCCCTCTTGTGCTGGATTACGCATCATCGGGCGATGAGCCCCGCGCCAGCCTGCAGGACGTTTACAAGCTCATAATGGAAGACCTTGACTTTGCCTGGGACAATCTTAGCGGAGACGGCCTGGTACCTGGATGTTCCATTACAAAGTGGGGCGCGGGCGCATATATCGGCCGAATCTGCAACTATCTTGCAGCCTGCAAGCGTAACGGCACCGGGGCCGAATATGTGTCCCAGCAGCCGCTGAACGACTTTTCCTGGGTGGATGAGAATGCCATGAGTTCAAGGGCCAAGTCCGTCCTGGAGGAGGTTGTAAACGGCGCTCCCTACAGGCTTAACGAAGACTTCATGGCCAACTTCCGTGAATGCAGCAAGGCCGAGCAGAACGTGGAATGTCTCTTCCTTTCCCAGATTGCCCTGTCCGGCTCTGAGGGCTGGTGGCCCAACAGTTTCTTCGTACCCACCCCGGCGTCGTCAGGAGGCGTTTTCCCCGTAGTGTACGGCGGACGCCACGTGCCCCTGCCCCGCGCATTCTATATGTACAGTTACAAGGATCCTCGCAGGGACCGCTTCTTCTCCGGCCGTATAATTGAAGGTTTTGAGACGGAGACGGCGTCGGACGGCTATACTTATGGCCGATGCAACTACCAGGATTCCAACGGAGTAATCCAGTATGACTCTGAAACCGGAGAGCCCGTCAAGGATCCGGATACAGGGGAGTATGTAAAGATTCCCAATCCTCTGTACGAGACTCCTCAGCAAACCTATTTGCCCACTTCCGGCATCCAGTGCTGCGCCGGCAAGTTCCAGCTTACTGTGCTGGACGCCCTGCAGCATACCTACCAGCAGCACGCGCTTTCATATCCGCTGATGCGTCTTGCCGACGTATATCTGATGTATGCCGAGGCTCTCTACTTCACCGGAAACGAGCTTACAGCCAGGGAGTGGATGAACAAGGTGCTTTTCCGCGCCTGCGCCGCAGAAGGCAAGAATACCCCTGCACAGCAGCAGGCCTTGTATGAGGATCTTCTTGCAGCCTATCACAAGGACAATTTCATAGATGAGCTCCTGGAGAGCCGTGAGCGTGAACTTATTTTTGAATTCTCACGCAAGTGGGACCTTATCCGCTTCAACCGAATCAACAATGCCATCTCCAGCCTTAACAATGAGATGATCCCTGAACTGGAAGGCCGATTTGACCCGCACCACATTAAGCTTCAGAGTACGGGTACCATTAAATATGCAATAGATAACCTCAAGGAGAACTGGGCGCCCCACAAGATATGGCTTCCAATCTCTGAGGAGCAGAGAGGCGTCAACAAGAACCTGCAGCAGAATGCCGGATGGTGATAAGAAATAATTAATAACATCAATATTATGAAAAGGATTTTTACTTGTGCACTTGCGTGCCTGACATTGTTTGCAGCCTGCAACAAGCCTATTCCGGAAGCAGACTACCCGGAACCGGAGAAAGGTGTTTCCTACATTCTGGAAGGTAACGTGAGTTCAGACGGATTCACCTGGGCAAGCAACTCGGTGGTGGGTCTCTACAGTGACACTACCGCAGTCAAGGCACAGAACCTTAAGTGCCCCATTGTAGGATATACGGACATCTCCTATGATGAGGAGGGCAACCCCTTGCCTTACACCCCGTCAGAATATGAGGGCAAAGCAAAGGCTTGTTTCAACACCCCCAAAATGGACCTTGTAAAGGGAAAGAACAAGTTCATGGTGTACTATCCCTGGTCAAATGACCTGGTGTTTACCGCCGGTGTCATTTACGGTCTGGAAATTCCTCAGGAGCAGACCCAGCCTGCCGCAAATGTGGCGGTGGACTGCTTCTATTACGGAACTGCCCAGGGCATTCCCGTCCAGGACGATTCCTTCAAGTTTACGTTGAATCCGGTGTCGGCCCTTCTCAAGGTAAACATCAGCTCTACGGAATTGGCCGGCTATGAACTCACCCGCGTTACAATTTACGACGACAAGGCCGAGGCTGCCCTTGGCGGCGGTTTCAACGTGAGCGTTAAAACCGGTGCTGTCAAGACCATCAAGACCTACAGCACTATTGCCACAACCATCAAAAAGCCCGCAGCTCTGGTTGCCGGACAATCCCAGGCGGTTTACCTGAACGCTATTCCGGGAGACCACAGCGGAAAGGATATTTGGATTGTGGTTGAGATGGCAGGAGACAAAGGCATTGTTACCCTTCCCATCCTCCGCAATGACCTTAAGTTTGAGGCTGGCGCCACTACTGAAATCAGCCTCACAGACCTCAAGGCATCAGACTGCTCCGTCAAGTGGTTCTGCCCTGTTGAAAACCGTCATCTTACCGGCGGCCGCTACGCCTACGGAGAGGCAAACTGCTTCTTCATCCAGTGCAAGAACGGTCATACTTACACCGGCGCAAGTTATCAGCCCAACTCAGAATACCCGGAGAGCGTAACCATAGACTACCGTCCCCGCGGAGACTTCTCCAAGGTTGAGGACCCTGCCGGTTGCACCTTCGAGTGGGCTACACTCAGCAACAACAAAGTATATGCTCCCCGCTGGTCAGATTACTCCTCCAGCGCCGTGGATCCCACCGCATATGAGATTACACATAACCCGGATAATTATACTGTAACCGTGAAAAACACCGGTGCTTATGCCGGCGCTCCGGTACTCCTGATGGTTAAGAACGGCAAGGTCCTGTGGGCTTTCTCCTTCTGGAACATTGCGGCCGACGGCACCCAGGTAAAGGGCGTCCGCGTCAACGGCACAAGCGTAGAACTGGCCAACATTGACCTTGGTACTTCCACCAGCCAGTATGACAGCTGGATTGCCAACAAGAGCGGCTCCAATCCGGATCCTGTATTCCGCACCACCTATTTCTACCAGTGGGGCCGTCCTACACCTACTTTCTGGACAGCTTACTGGAGCATAGACTGGAATGGATTGAAAGGAAACAACGTACCCGGCATAGCCGGTCCTCTGACTCTGGAACAGTCCCTTGAAAATCCTTTAGGCCAAATTGTATCCAACGACAACAATACTCCCATGCCAAACTGGCTGGATATGCCTGAGGGCCAGGAAATAGGTGACCTTTGGGGCAACTGCGTGAAGGATTCAACTGCTGTGGGACGCAAGTCCATCTATGACCCCTGCCCCAAGGGCTGGCGTGTTGCCGATGCAGCTGCATACGTTGCCATAGGAGAATCCTGCAAGGGAGGAGCATCAGGCTTCAGTTATGTCAATACTCCCGGAATGGTTGGTACAAAGATCAGCGCCGCGCAGGACAATCTCTTCATTACCCAGGGCTATTGCATGGGTAAAGTTTCAAAGGACGATGCCAACCGTATAGCGTCAATGGGCGGTGCAAACAGCGGCAGCGTAAGCGGTTGCAAGTATGGCCTGATATGGTCCAACTGGATTGGCTCTGCAGAGAAGGTTATGCCTATGGCTCTGGCTTATGGTTCGTCGGATCCCAACAGTGAGACTCCTTACCCCAAGGCGTCTATCATGAGCCGATCTGTGTCCGCTGCAGTCCGCTGCCAGGTAGATAAGGAAAACAGATAAACCCCGTATGAGGCAGATTTTATATATACTGTCAACAGTTCTTTTTGCCATTTCATGCAATGACAAGAAGAACCCGGAGCCTGTGACGCCGGAGCCGGAGGTGTTCAAGAACAGTTTTGTGTTAATGGGAGATTCCTTCTGCTCCTGGCATGAGCTTTGGCAGCAGGAAGACAATCTTTCCGTATGGTGTACAGAAGAAGACACCAAGGCCGGCGTAGCCACCCTTACGGATGGCGCCGGAACAAAATCGGCCAACTGGACTCTCAAGACTAATACGGACGCAGGAACAAAGGTACGCATCTTCTACCCGGAAAGCGCTTCTCCCCAGAACCGCGTCCTTGACGGCAGCTCTGCGTTTGCCTGGTCTGATGAGGTAGTCCTGGACGATGCATGGCCGGTGGAGTTCAGTTTCCACAGCCCCCTTGTATACATACGCCTTGTGGCCTCCGCCGCTCCCGGGACGGAGCTCAGCGGAGCCACACTTGGCAGCGTCCGTTTCAGCGCACAGGGTGCGTCCCTTGCCGGAGCCTTTTCCATTGACTATCAGAAAAATGCAATTATCCCGGCAAATGGCGCTGCAGACTGGGTGGAGGTAACACCTTCAACCCCTGTGGTAATAGGCCAGCAGGACTGTGAGATAGGGATGGTTGTTTTCCCGGCCGATCTTACAGGCCTCAAGTGTGAATTCCTGTGCTCTGTCACAGACACCAAGGGCGAGGCCCGCACTGTGTCGGCCAAACTGGAAGGAAGAAAGCTTGAAGCAGGAAAGACATACACCATACGCCTGCAGTCCCTGGGAGGCATAATCACCCCCGGAGACCGCACTAAGCCGGAGTATTCTCCCGTGAGCATAGATTACAAGGTTCACGCTACGGATGCTGCTTTCACAAAGGGCAGCCAGACTACCCTTGATGCCATGAACTGGCTGGACAAGTACAACACCAATCCCTGCGACCGCTGGGGAGGACTTCCCGGCGTGAAACCGGACCAGATTACAAGCTCCAATCCGGAAAGCTTCTGGCGCACCGGCAAAAAGAACGGCCGCCACGTGATGGTGGACCCGGACGGGAACATCGCCCTGCTGCATGGTGTGAACGGCGTTGCTCCGGAAACCATCAAAGAGGCTTCATCGGCAATGGGGCAGAAGGAGTTCAAGGCAAAGTTTGGAACTGACTGGCTAGCCTGGGCTTCCTGGGCAGGACAGGTGGTTGCCGACGCCGGCTTCAACTTCTTCTCAATCAATACCAAACGCGCGTCAGTCTATGCCGATAAAATTACTGCGGACATAGAGAATACGCTTCATAACCCCATTGAAGACAAGCAGTTAAGCCATGTGGAACTGGCATACCTTCTGCGTACCTTCCGCAATGACTACAACACTGCGTCTCACTCCCAGCGCGCATTCAACGACTCTGAGCTCAATGTCATGGCGCTTATATTTGACCCTTACTATCTGGACTACATTGACGGAATAGCCAAGCGTTGCGGAGAGATTTCCCGCGGGAAGAAGAACTTCATAGGCTGGTTCCTGGACAATGAACTTGAGTTCCGCGTGGTCAATGACACCAAGCCGGGCGTATACCTTAAGGACTGGCTCCAACTGGAAACCGGGGAAGGCCATTGCCAGGCAGCCCAGTACGCCAAAGAGTATGCCAAAAAATTCATGCAGGATAAATACCACGTGGACCCCGTCCCTGCAAATGTAACTCAGGCAATGGAGGATGCTTTCCTCCTGGAAGTGTGCCGCTATTATTACAGGACTGCAAGTGCTGCCATACGCAAGTATGACCCGGACCATCTTGTAATGGGAAGCCGCCTTCACGGCCGCCCGCGCACAACCTCCCAGATTCTGAAGGCCTGCGCAGAGTACTGTGACGTTGTCTCCATGAACATATATGCAATGTGGGAGCCACAGGACAACTATTTTGTTAATAATTATTCCGTTTGGGTAAGTGAGTGGGACAAGCCGTTCATTGTGTCTGAGTTCTACATCCGTGACCTTGATGCCACCTATGAGGGAAAGCCCTATTCAAAGAACGGAGAAGGCGGCGGATGGTACGTAAGGGGTCAGGAAGACCGCGGCCGCTTCTACCAGGGATATACCCGCAAACTTACAAGTTACTCAAACTGCGTGGGCTGGGAATGGTTCCAGATGACGGACGACTATGCCGAGAGCTACAACGGCTGGAACAACAAAGGTATTGTAGACCCCAAGTATGTGCCGTATGAAGGTATTATCTCCTATATGCGCCGCCACAACTGGAATATATACCAGATAATGGATTACTACTTCCCTGGCATAACCCAGGGCGCTTCCACGGAAGATATCCCCGGCGCTGTATGGGAAGACTTAACTGATACAGGCCTATGAAAAAGACATTGACCTTAATTACAATTGCAGCATTCGCACTCCTATCATGCTCAAAAGAGGCGGATCAGGCAACAGAAGCAGAACAGGCAACAGCAACGGAACTTGTAACTGTTACGGCATGCTTTGATGAAGAAGATGCCATAGCTACACGTACCGTGCTTGCAGAGGACCGCTCTGTCTTGTGGAGTGAAGGGGATGCCATAAGCATATTCACCAATGACGGTGAAAATGTGCGCTTTGACATTACATCCGGCGCCGGAACTTCCAAAGCCAGCTTCACGGGAGAACTCAAAAAGGATTCAGCACCGTTTTATGCGATATATCCTTACGCAGAGGATATTAGCATAAGTGAAGGCAGCGCCATCCAATTTGCAATGCCGCAGGTACAGACTTATGTGCCCGGCTCATTTGGAAACGGTGCTGCACCCATGTACGCCGTATTCCTCACACTTGAGTCTGAGGCAAGCTTCAGGAACCTCTGCGGTGTGCTGGACCTTCAGTTTACCGGTGTGGATTCCGTCACTTCCATAAAAGTGACGGCAAAAGGAGAATCTCTCCTGTGGGGCAATTGCAGCCTGGCCCTTGACGGCAATCAGGGAACGGACAATCAAACCCTAAACATAAGCGGAGGAAGCTCAAGCCTCACCCTTGACTGCGGCGCTGGAGTGCAGCTCTCCTCAGAGCCCGCTCACTTCCATATTGCTCTCCCTGCCGGTTCTCTTCCTGCAGGAATGACAGTGGAGGTTTATGCGGCAGGAAATATTACGCTTGCATCATTTACAACTGACAACGATATCATTATCACCCGCTCCGGCATCACGCACATGAAGCCGCGCGCTATTGCGCCGGACCTCAGCAGCGTGGAGAGCGCAAACTGTTACATTGTCAATGCAGCTGGTGATTACCGCTTTAAGGCTGTAAAGGGTAACAGTCAGGATGCCGTTGTTCCCGCTAGCGTAGAAGTTCTTTGGGAAAGCGTGAACACTAAAACGGCTCCTGATGCCGGCACAATTATTTGTGCAGACCCCTCACCTTATTATAAGGATGGTTACATTTTCTTCACCGCTGCAGGCGAAAAGGGCAATGCTCTTATTGCTGCAAAGGACGGAGAGGGTAATGTACTATGGTCCTGGCACATCTGGGCGCCTGCAACTGTGCCCCAACTTGGTGACATGATGGACCGTGACCTAGGTGCTCTTGCTGTAACTGAAGGGTCTACGGACTCCAACGGCTGGCTTTACCAGTGGGGACGCAAGGATCCTTTCCCCGGAAATGCAGAGTATTCTACGGCAAACAAAGAGATGGCGTCAACCGGCATCTTTACGTATGAGTCAACGTCAGCTGAGAAGGGTACCATGGAATATGCTACCGCTCATCCTATGGAGTATCTCTACTGCGCAACGTCTGTGCAGAGCAACCAGGACTGGGTGTACGGTGGAAACAAGACTAACTGGGGTGCAGCAAAGACTGTAAATGATCCTTGTCCTCCTGGTTACAAGGTGCCTGCAAATGGTATCTGGGCTGGTTTGGAGATTGAACCTGGTACGTGGGGCTTCAAACTGGACGGCAAGTACTGGTATTCTGTAAGCGGTTACCGCTGGTCTTCAAACGGCACGCTGCATTCCACCAATGCTATGGGCTACTGGTGGAACTCCACGGCCGGTACCAACCAGGCCAATTATGCCCTGTTTGATTACACCAAGGGCACCTTCACCCCGGCCAAGACCATCGCAAGGTCCGCCGGCCTGGCTGTGAGGTGCGGAAAGGCGGATATCAATTGATAAAGTAGATAAGTAAGATTTGTTCCGATAATAAATAAAACACAATAAAGTATGAAACAATCAACGTTACAAACCAAACTGGAATCTTATGAGAGTCCGTCTCTTATAATTGTTTCCTTGAATGAGCAGAAAATGATTTGCACGTCCCCGGGTGGGACCGGGAATGCTGGTAATTTATCCGGAGACGAAGCTGAAGAAATGTATCCGTAATCAAGTGGCTATGAAAAAAACTCTATTATTCATTGCAGCTGCTGTAGCGATTGTTGCAGCCTGCAGCAAAGTACAGGAGCAGGAGGTTAGCTTGGAGGTTAGCCCGGAGGTGACTGATACCCCTAAAGCCAAGTATGTAACCACTTTCTCAGGCTCATTGAATACGACAAAAATCAGTATTGGTGCGGAGAATGATGGTGTTTATAATGCTTTATGGGAAGACGATGATGTGCTTACGGTTTATGCAGGAGATGGCGAAACTGAATTGGGAACGGCCACACTTGATTCCGGTGAAGGAGATAATATGGGTGTTTTTATTTTGGAGACAACGGAACCTATTGAGGATGGTACTACCGTTATTCTGAAATACGGTAATGCTGGCGGCGTGCCCACAGAACAGACACAGTCCGGGGCGGGAGCATCTTCTCTAAAAAATAACTATACTACGGCTTCTTCAGGAGAAGTAACTGTCTCTGATGGCAAGGCTAGTTTTACGATGACTCATACAAATGCTGTCATAAGGGTTAGTGTCGTGGCAACTACAGACGACAAAGTTCTTCCTGCCGGAGCAACCGTCAGTGCAGTGGTACTGCGTTGCATTGGTGGTGGTGCAGTGTCAGGTAGTGTTGACGATGAAACGGATAAAGACTATGTCCGTGTTACCCTTGATACTCCTCTAATTCTTTCTTCAACTGCTCAAGATGTTTGGATGACAACCAACGCAATTGACCTTACAGGAAATGAAATTGATATCGCGTTTGTGGTTACTAATAGTAGTGGAGAGACCTATACCCTTCCTATTGGATATAATGGGAAAAATCTCGCCGCAAATACAGTTACCAAGTTTGCAAACAAGTCTACGTCTAAGTGCGTCCCTTGGTACGTGCCGCACGATAAACGCCTAATGGCGGGTGCGGGTTACGCCTATGGCCCTGCTAATACTTTCTTCATTCAGTGCAAGAATGGTAACACATATACAGGCGGTACTTATACGGCCAATGACGATATTGACAATTCAGTTAGCATTGACATAAAGCCTCGTGGAGATTTTCTTAAAGTGATTAACCCCAAAGGCTGTACTTTTGATTGGGCGAAGTTGGGCACAATTACAACTGCGAAGAAAAATGGGTCCGGTAGTGTTTATATTGCTCGTAAGGATAAGGGGTTAACAGATAATGCTATAGATCCTACACAATACAGTAAATCTTATGATAATAATTTTACCGTTACTGTAACCAATAATGCTGCTTACGCTGGCGCTCCGATCCTTTTAATGTTCAATAAAGATAATGAGATTGTATGGGGGTGGTCCTTCTGGAATATTGCAGCGGATGGGACACCCAAAGTAAGCTCGATTGATGTCGGAGGAGTTCAGATGGCCAACATGGTCATTGGACAAGCTTCTACGATGATAGATACATGGCCCAGTGGTATAGGTGTTGAACAGTGCTTCAGTTACTACCAGTGGGGACGCTTCCTTCCAATTTTTTGGCATAATTGGCCAACTGTTCGTGCTGCAGGATCATTAGGAGGTGGTGTCGTACCAATAATGGATGCACCGTTGGATATTTACACAGCAACGCAGGAACCTTTTGGGGGTATCATTGATTATGACAAGCCCAGAGAGGGCCTAACTAATTGGTGCGAGTCAGACATCTCCAACCTATGGGGCTCTCCAAACAATAGTTATTCATCCACTGGGATAAAGAGCAATTATGATCCTTGTCCAGAGGGCTGGAGGGTTCCGGATCCTAAAGGCTATTTGCAAATTTCAAAAGACTTGTACGCAGGAGATATTACAGTCACCAAGACAACGGAAAATAATAAACACAGTGTAACTATCAATACAGCATCAAGCTCAACAACACTATATGGTGGCGGTTTCTATGTTGGTAAGTTTGTTAATGAAGTATTTGATAGTAGCAATAGATTAACGCTCTATGGGACCGGAGCTCCCTCGACAGCCAGTGATTATAGTGGGAGATATTGGACCAATAAGAGAGGATCGAAGCAAGGCGTAGTTTTTATGTTTTCAACATGTAGTGATGCGACGGGTTGCAGTGATGGCTATTCTGGTGGCGACACTTCTAATTTCCGCTGCGGAACTTTGAATTTAACAGCAGCTATGCCTATCCGCTGCCAGGTTGACGAGAATTATAATTAAGAAAAATAGCAATGTCAAAAAACTACATACCCCCCTTCTCAAAGGTCCTTGCTTATATTGATGAGGAATCCCTTTGTAGTGCATCCCCAATAGGCGGAAATGAAGGATACAATATTGAAAACGAAGGAGAGTGGGATGATGAAGACTAAGGTTTTTGCCCTCAGTCTTGGCCTTGCTCTTCTCCTTACCCCCTCCTGCGTCAGGGAAACAGCTCCGGAGCGGGAAGAACCCCTTCCCGCCGGAGACACCTTCCTTACCGCCATGCCGGAGGCCCCAACCAAATCTGTCCTGGACGGGACCTCCGTCCTGTGGCAGGAAGGAGACTGCATCAATGTCATGACAATAGGCTCCCATAACTGCGGAGCCTATACCCTTATAGACGGCGCCGGTACCACAGTAGGAACTTTCCAGGGCGGAGATATTGAGTCATCCTCCAAATACTTCGCCCTCTATCCCTACATGACAGGACTCACCAAGCAGAACAGCCGCTATGGCTTCCGCATCTCCAAGGAACAGACCTGGCAGGCGGGCTCCTTTGGCGCAGGCGCCAACATCATGGAGGCTACCTTCACGGATCCCACTCAGCCCCTTCAGTTCCGTAACGTCCTTGGACTGTTGAAACTTTCCCTTACGGGCAACACCCGCGTGTATAAGATAACTGTCAGTGACGGAGACACGGAGAATAAGCTCTGGGGCAATGCCAAACTCCTTTTGGACGGGAAAGAGTGTACGGTAAACCAGACTTTGGAACTCACGGACGGAGATAACACTGTGTCCCTTCTTTGCCCAACAGGTGTGCAGCTTTCATCCACCCCCGTGCCGTTCTACATAGCCCTGCCTCCGGCATCGCTATCTTCCGGTATGACGGTAAGCGTATATGGAGACAATGACTTCCTTCTGGACCAGTTCTCCACCTCCAAGGACAATTCAATTGTCCGTTCAGAGGTACGGGCCATGCCTGCCCGTGAACTGGTTGTGGATGCATCCAGACA
>Ga0310786_10002543_pt1 | contig 27731 bp, 14 predicted proteins | sample AusTroGonzalo_MG_FD_203881 | JGI IMG/M metagenome (GOLD analysis project Ga0310786, IMG submission 203881) | Bovine rumen microbial communities from tropical cattle in Woodstock, Queensland, Australia - Gonzalo_03 (v2) (version 2) | ecosystem: Host-associated > Mammals > Digestive system >...
CGTCTCGTCTTCCGCAGGCTGGGCGGGCGGTTCGCTTTACGCGGGCAACAAGGGCGCGCTGGACGCCGCGGTGCGCGCGCTGGCGGTGGAGCTTGCGCCCCGGCGCATCCGCGTCAACTCGGTCTGCCCGTCGCACGTGCGCACTCCTCTTTTCGAGTCGCTTACGTCCGGCATGGACGATGCCGCGCTCCGCGCCCTGCTCGCGAAGCAGCCGCTTGGCCTAGGCGAGCCTGAGCAGGTTGCCTCGGCAATCTGCTTCCTGCTGGGCGACGCCGCCTCGTTCATTACCGGCGTCAGCCTGCCCGTCGACGGCGGCTACCCGGCGCAATAGCCACAGCCGCTCACTTCAGCAGGTTCTTTCGCTGGGCTATGGACGCCGCCTCGGTGCGGCTGGCGGCGTTGAGTTTCTCGAGGATGATCTTGATGTGCGACTTCACGCTTTCGAGGCTGATATCGAGCTGGGCGGCGATATCCTTGTTCGTGAGTCCACGCGAGATGCTGTCGAGAATCTCGCGCTGGCGCTGCGACAGTTCGGGAAGCGGAGGGTCGTTTGCGAGAATTCCCTCTACTTCAGCCGACACGAAACGCTTACCCGCCGCGACGGCCTGCACGGCGGACAGAAGTTCGCGGTTTGTGGAGCTCTTCATGATCGCCCCGATCGCTCCAGCCTTTAGCGCACGGGCGATGTCGTCGGACGTCCCGAACGTCGTGAGAATCATCACTTTAGTCTCCGGGGCTGCGGATCGTATCTCCTCGGTGGCCGCGACGCCGTCCTTCTTCGGCATGACAAGGTCCATCACTATGACATCGGGCCTGAGCTTCATCGCCTTGCGCACAGCGTCTTCCCCGTTGATGGCTTCTCCGACGATTTCGATGTTTTTCGCCGTGCCAAGAAGGGAGGCGAGCCCCATTCTGACCACGGAATGGTCGTCTGCTATCAGGATTCTGACGGTGCTGTTTTTCATGACATGTGAAGTCCCTTGATCTCAATGGCAATTGACACTTGGGTTCCTTTTCCTGGCGATGACACGATTCTCATTTCGCCATTGAAGAAGTTGACGCGTTCCTCTATGCCCTGGAGGCCGAAGTGGCCCTCCATGACGCCGGGACAGTTCTCCGGGTCGAAGCCCGTTCCGTCATCGCTGACCGAGAAACGCAGCGTGTCGCCGTCGAGACTGCCGGCGACTCGAATCTCGTCGGCGTGCCCGTGCCGAATTGCGTTTGAGGCGAGTTCGCGCACGATGTTGAGAATCGTCCGCGCCGTGTTCTCGTCGAAGCTGGAACGCGGCACGTCGAAGCGGACGAGCAGGCGCGCCTTTCCGACGGTTGGGCTCAGCGCGACCCTGATGGCCCTGTCCATGTCGGGTTCGTCGAGGGCGCGGCTTCTGAGGTCCCATATGCAGTTCCTGAGTTCCACGCGGCACGAGTCGAGCGTCTTAGACGCGCGCGACAGGTGTTGGGTCGCGCCTGGCGGAAGGTTCTCGTCGCCGTTCAATGCCGTGTCGAGTTCCATGGATACTCCGGAAAGGTTCTGCGCGATGGAGTCGTGCAGCTCTGCGGAGAGGCGTGTACGCTCGGCGGCCTTCAGGTCCGCCTCGAGCCGCCCGATTTCTTCGCCGGCTAACGCTTTGCCGCGTTTCTCGGCGAGTGCGCGGAGCGATCTGTTCCAGACGAGGACGGCGGAGAGAATCGCGAGCAGCGACCCGATGACGGCCGCGAGCCGGCCGGGCGTCCACCACGGCGGGCGCTTGATGACGACGATGTCGCTTGGCGTGCGAGTGACAATCATCACTTCTTTGATATGGGGGAAGACAAGGTTCGGCCGCCAGTTTTCGATGTCCATAACGCATACGCCGGTGACGTCGACAATGCTGCCAATCTCCAGTTTCTCCACCAGCGACGGATTCGCGCTGATATCTATAGGAAAAGTGTATCCGTCGCTTTCAAGATAGAAGCGTCCGTCATTCCCGATGCTGGGCAAGCTGCGTACCATGCCGCGAAGCCGGACCGTCCGCCCGTGAAAGTCGGCGCTGAAGGCAGGCTTGCCGTTTCGGTCAATTATTATGGCGGCGGCAAGGACGTTTGTCGCCGGTTCTCTTGACAGGACGGCGTTACGTGTTGTGAGCCGCCAAATTGCGCGTGAGAAGTTGATTCGGTACAAGTCCGTTTCGGGGAAGCCGACGGCCTCAATGCAGTCTCCGACACGTGGTGGATTGTTCTTGGCGAGATTGACGCGAACAAGTGTGTTGGCCGGTGTGCGGATAAGAAGTGACGTCCCCTGCCAGACGGCGATGACGCGTCCGAGAGCTCGGCATCTGCCGAGTTTGGGGAGGTCCGAAGCCTGAATTCGGTCAATGTTGTCAATCAGGGGGAACTTGGATGTTGTGACGCTTGTTGCCGAAGATGTCCGAAGGCTCGTCAAGCCCTGAATCCTGATGATGCGCCCGATCCTCCGGCGGCAGCCTGAGGGCCTCGAATCGCATAGGCCGATTACCTCAAGACGCTGTCCGACGAGCGAATCTATTCGCCTCATGTCGTTTTCGTCGGGGCGATTTAGGGCGGCATACAGCGTTTCACGTCCCTGGTTGAATATGAGGAAGGTAAACTCGGGGTCGACTTCGTCGGTGAAATAGTCGCGTAGGAGGCCCGAAGTCTTGACGAGCTGCGCATCGAATTGACCGGAAAGGATTTGCTCGAACGTGGCTGGGTGTGGAGGCGCGGGAACGGATGATCCGAGCCTGGAGATGGACTTGCAATCGGCGAAGACATGCTTGTGTTTAGTCAGACTGATTTGGCCCAGGACGCGTATTTTAGTTCCGACGCAGAGACTGATATTCGTCATGTCGCGGGGCGGAGAAACGATGACGGCGCCGGTCCCGTCCTCTAGAGAGAAGTCCCGGTCTCCGGTTCGACATTCAGACATGACTGTTGCTGTAAGATCGAACTCTGTGTCGACAAGACGCTTTTGCAATGCGGAGGAAAGGTCCGCGGCATTGGTCAGAACGGCCAAGACTATAGACACGAAAATCACGCTGAAATTATATCAAATGTTTTTCTGTCTGCGGCCTCACTCATATGAGGGAATACCTAGAAGACAGAGAAAAGTGTATAATCGCAATGCCAATAAAAGAAAGGTGTTTGCTACATGAAGACAATGGCACTGTTGTTTCTCGGGGTTTTCTCGTCGGTTGAAACATTCGCCGGTTTGGGTAACGGTATGGTCTTCTGGCTGCGTGGCGGGAAGGACAATGCCGATTCTGGGAATATAGGCTACTTGGACCAATACGAGTTTCCCGATGCCTTGCGCGCGTCGTCTGGTGGACAGTCCTGGACGGACATGATGTATTCCTATATCAATGGAAGCGAGTCGCGAGGCTATGTGCCGTTCGGGGACTATGAGGTCATCGAGCCGGCGACTGGCAGGTCTTTGGGCGTGCGGACGTGCCTGGACTTCAATCAGAACAGCCTCCCTGACAAGACGCAGATCGCCTATCTTCCGAATGTCGCGTCGCATGCCTTCCCGACCAACAGCATCGGCTGGTCTTTTTTCATTCGTTTTCGGCCCCACCGTTCGCCGGTGACGCCGACCTCTGGCTTTGTGCTCGCCAACGTCTTAGACCATTGGTCGTCGGGCGGCTGCGGCGCATTGGTGACGCTTTCGGACTCGGTGAGCGGCAAGGCCCTGGGTGAAAAGGTGCAGCTCAGCATACGGTTTGGCGGCACGAACAAGAGCTTCTCGCTGCCCGATGCGAGCGTCATGAAGACGAATCTCTGGACCGACTTGCTGGTTTCGGTCAAGACGAACGCTGCGAGCGTGTATCTCGTTCGCGAGGGCGGCTCGCTGTACAAGTCGACGGTCGTCCTTGGTTTTGAGCAGGATCTCACCAAAACGGGCAACATATTTCTCGGGGCAATGGGCGTGAGCCTTTCGGACTGCAAGGCTTATCACGGATGTGTGCAGATCGCCGACTTTGCCTATTGGCGCCGCGGCATTTCCGAGGATGAGGCACTCGACATGATGCAGTGTCCGCTGTCGGACTATGCGCGACTTGGCGTCGAGAACGGCTCGTCCGGGGAGTTTACGGCGCAGGGTTCTGGCGCATCGACGCCGGGGAGCTGGGGCGAGTGGCGCGACCTGCCGGGGACGCTGTCGGCCGGGCGAACGATGACCTTCAGCTTCACGCTTCCGGAGAATTACGAGAAGGTGAACCAGATTCTCAGCCTGACGGCCGTTCCCGGTTCGCCCGTATGCCCGTTACCGGTCAAGGTTAACGGCACGTCCGTCGGCGACCTGGAGTTCAGCGGTGTCTCGCAGAAGGCCTACCTGCTCCTGACGAGCGAAAACCTCGTTGTCGGCGACAACACGATCGAGATCGGAGCGGGCGAGGCATCGGTCGAAGTCGACACGATTTCGGTCGGCGGTGGCTGGCAGCTCGGCGTTCAGGATGACGCAGGCACGGGCAAGAACAACGGCTTGGCCTATTTTTCGACGAACGTCGTCGGCATGTCGAGCACGACCAACGTCGCGATGTCGCTTCGCACGTACGACTATTGGGGCACGCAGGCGAAGGATGGGTCGTGGAGCCATCTGACGGGCCGCAATCTCGAAACGTTCCGTTTCCGGGTGCCGGACAGCTTTCTGGGCGGGGCGAATGCCTGCCGATTCACCTTCCGTCCGTTGATGGCTCGCGGAGAATCGACTTTTCCCGCCTTCCCCGACGGACAGCAGTATATGTACGGGTTCTATGTCAATGGCGTTCGGGTCTGCGAAAAGCAGGCCCCGGCGCGCAGGGCGGTGACGTTGAAGTTTGACGTGCCGATGAACACCTTCGCCACGTCGCGCGAATGCGTGATTTCGGTCGTCAACGAGACCGAGCCGTGGTACAATCCGCTGGACTACGACTACTCGCAGTTCAAATATGGCTGCTATTATTGGAATCAGGTTGACTACTTCAGCTTCGAGCCCCTGAATCGTCTGGGAATGATTATGATCATGCGCTGAACTGATGATGATCGTTGTAAAGAAGTTTGAAATAGGAGTTGAAAAGATGATGCTAAAAGTTGTCGGATTGCTTGCTGCGGTTGCGGCGGCGGGCTGCTCTTCGTGTTCGGTAGAAGGAGGCGGGCAGGTCGCCCGCGTCGACCGTTCGCGGTTTGATCTCGGTTCGGGCGGATTCTACGGCCCATATCCGAAGGAGAGGGCGGGCGAGCTGGCCGCCGATTTCAAGGCGTGCGGCTTCGACGTCGCCTGGTGCGTCCGCGGCACCGACAAGACGCTGCTGGACGCGCTTCATTCGAACGGCGTCGGCGTCGTCGTTCTTCGCGGCATCCCCTATTGGTTCGGCGGCGACGGTTCCAAGGCCGGGAAGATGCGCGAGATCCATCCGCGGGCGGAGTACGAGGAGGCGCTGGCGTCCGCCGCGCCGACGGTTGCCCATCCCGCAGTCGTCGGCTATGACTTTGTCGACGAGCCGAGCGCACTGGACTGGCCGTACATCGGCGAGATCGCCGCACTGATCCGCCAGCGCCGACCGGAGATGTTCGTCAGCGTGAACCTCTATCCGAACTACGCGGTGGCGGACACGAACACGGGGAAGCAGAGGGCGAGCCAGCTGGGTGCGGCGTCGTACCGCGAGTACGTGGACGCATACTGTCGCAACGTGCCGCTCGACTACATCAGCTACGATCATTACACGTTCTATGACGACCCGGACATGACTCGCCGTCAAAGTGCGCGCTACTACGGGAACATGAAGGTCGTCGCTGACGCCTGCCGTCGGACGGACCGCAGCTTCTGGTTCATCGCCCAGGCCTGCTCCCGCAAGAAGTCGTCGAAGTTCCTGACGCAGAACAACTTGCGCTTTCAGGCCTATTCGTCCATCGCGTTCGGCTGCGAGTCCATCCACTGGGCCAACTACCTGCAGGGCTGGTGGACGAACAACATGCATCAGGCCAGCGGCGAGCGGACCGAGATGTATGACAAGGTCCGTCAGATGAATGCCGAGATTCGCCGGTTCGAGCCGTCGTTCTGGCCGTATCGGTCCTTCCAGACCGAACTCGTCGGATTCTCTGCCGACCGCGCCGCGCTGGCGAAATACGACATTGTGCCGCAGGAAGACTATTCGGACGGCTATTTCCGCCAGGTCCGCGCGACGGACGGTTCGCGTCTCGTGGTTGGTGGCATGACGCCGAAGGACAAGGCGAACCATTCGCGCGCCGTTTTTGTCTTCGGGGCCGATGACATCGCCGATACGGAGCGGAAGTCGCATGACGTCAGCTTCCAGGCGTTTGGTCAGATCCGTGCCGTCGGACCGAACGGAGCGGTCAAGCTTGTCAGCCTGGGCGATAACCGCTATTCCTTCAAACTGCAGGACAACGACTGCGTTTTGCTTGTGGTAAATTAACCATAATGACAATACCTCTACCTCTTATACTTGCGGCACAATGGATTACAGGGGCAGGCGCCTATGTGCCGCCGATTCCGTCGTTTGATGCCGAACAGCCAAATGATGTCCTTGAACGACGTTTTGCCGTACGACATTCCGTCGTGACCTCGGCCATATGGACGGTTTCGGCTCCGGGGATGCGTGACCTATTCGTTAACGGCAGGCGGGTGACGTCAACGGCGTTGCCGCCATGGACGCCGTACGCCAAACGCGTTTTGTCCGAGCGATTTGACGTTCGGACTTTGATAAAGTCGGGGGCGGAGAATGTCCTGCGCATAGAGCTGGGCAACGGTTGGTACGATCCGCTCCCCCTGGCGTTCTGGTATGGATGCGTCATTCGGGAGTCGCTTGCTACTGGACGGCCCTGTGTCAAGGCGACGTTGACGCTAGCCTATTGCGACGGGAGTTCTGAGTCGATCGCCACAGACGGCGCTTGGCTGTCGGCGAAGGGCCGGGTAACGAGGAATAGCCTTTATCTTGGAACGGCTGAGGACTTTTGCCGCGAGGTGCGCCTTTCGGACGCCGCACAGGTTGTCGAAGGCCCGAAGGGCCGGGAAATGCCGGCGGGAGACTTCCCCAAGACCGTCGTCTACGACCGGTGGACGGCGAAATGTGTCCGCCGAATTTCCGAAGGGAAGTGGCTCGTCGACATGGGCGTCAACTTTGCAGGCTCCTTCCGTGCTTGCTTGCGCAACCAGCCGAAGGGCCTTCGGATTTTCTTTCGCAAGGGCGAGCGGCTGCAGGAGGACGGCACAGTTAATGTGCTGACTGCCGTTGCGGGGCAGATCAAGAAGCCGGAACGCGGACCGCTTTTCGCTGTCGCCGAAGAACGTGATGAACTCGTCGCAGACGGTTCGGCGGAACTGGTTTTCGAGCCGCGCATGGCGTTTCATGTCTTTCGCTACATCCAGGTAGAGGGTATTGTCGGAGGCCTGCGGGCAGGTGACTTCGAGGCCCTTGCCTGGTCGGCGGATGTGAAGGACACCTCGTCGTTCGTCTGTTCAAATGAGCGGCTCAACCAGTTGCATGAGGTCTGCCGTCGGACATTTCGCTCGAATCTTCAGAGCGTGCAGTCGGACTGTCCGGGACGCGAAAAGTTCGGGTACGGCGGTGACATCGCCTGCACGGCAGACGCCTTTTGGTGCAATTACGACATGCGGGCCTTTTATCGGAAGGTCGTCAGGGACTTCTTGGACGAGGCGGCCGATGACGGCGTCATTACCGAAACAGCTCCTTATGTCGGAATCGCATCGCGCGGTGTCTTCCCTCGCGAAGACAAGTCGGCACGAGGTTCTGCGCCGATGGGCTGGGCCGTCGGACTGCCGGTTCTGCTTGATACGCTCGTGCGCTACGCCGGCGACCTTGAGATTCTCGCGGAGGCCTATCCGGCGCTCGTCCGCTATGTCGACCTCGTTCACGGACGCTATCCTGACCACGACATCCCCGAATGCCTCGGCGACTGGGTCCCGCCCGAAGAGGAGCTGAAGGCCGACACGCGGCTTTCAGCCCTTGCGCACTGGCATCAGTTCCTCGCGCTCACGGCGAAGTTCGCGGGTTTGCTCGATCGTTCCGAAGACGCCGTGCGCTTCGGGACGATGGCGGACGAGGTGGCGCGGAAGTTCCGGAACGACTTTGTGAAGTCGGATGGACTTGTCGGCCGCGGTGTCCAGGGCGACCAGCTCTTCGCCCTTTCTCACGGGCTCCTGAACGTGTGCGACGTGTCGGCGGCCGAGGCGCGGCTGAAGAATGACATTGTCGCCAGGGGAGGATCCCTGATGACGGGAATCTTTGCCACGAAGTACCTGCTCGAATATCTGTCGTCGCACGGCGAGGCGGAGCTTGTCGGGACGGTCGTCACACACGAGGGCGATCCCGGCTGGTTCCATATGCTCGATCAGGGGGCGACGACGCTTTGGGAGGGATGGCACACGGCCGATTGCACCAATCGCTACAGCAATTGCCATCCGATGTTCGGTTCGGTCGACGAGTGGATGGTGCGCCATGTCCTCGGCATCGCCGTGTGCGACGATGCGGTCGGATGCGATCGCGTGATGATCGATCCGAAGCCGGTCGCCGGCGTGACTTCGGCATCCGGCTGGTTCGATACGCCGAAAGGGCGGATTTCGGTCTCGTGGAAGCTGGTCGACGGGAAGATTGTCGTCGAGAAGACGGTTCCGAAGGGCATCGAAGTCGTCGATCCGCGGATCGTGCGCAATGTCGACCGGGCCTGGCGGCGTCTGCTGACGGAGTTCCGTTCGCCGGTGACGGGCTTACTCTACGAACACTGTTCGGACGGTGACGCGACGAAGTTCCTGCCGACTCCCGAGGAGATATCAAGGAACGAGCCGATTCCCACCGGATGGGACACCGGCATGGAGGATTCGATCCTCAACGGGTGTCCCGCGCTTCTGGTTGCGATGGAGAGGAAGGATTATCCGGCATTCGAAAAGCTCTATTCCGGGCTGATGCGGTGTGCGACGGTTTCGGGTAAGCCGGGCTTCCTGGCGCGTTCGATCTCCCATGCGGACAACAGGAGCTTCTACTGGAACTCCTCGCGTGACCAGTATACGCTTTTCGTCTATACGATGTGGAAGGTTGCGCGCAGCGAATTCGCGACGGCGGAGATGCGGCGGGAGATCGAGTCCGTCGTCCGTGACATCGCCGCCTACGCGGAATCGTGCGTGACGGCCGAGAACGACTACGAGCTGCTGCGCTTCGACGGCAAGCGCGGACTGGCGATGAAGATGTGGACGGGTCGGGCGAAGGATGCGCCGCGTATCGACGACAGGGGATATGCCGACTTCGGGGGCGTTCTGCCGCACGAGTCGGAGCGGCTCCCGATGTTCTTCGCGGCGGCCCATTCGCTGACGGGTGATCCGCATTGGCGTGAATTGGAACTGAAGTACGCGGATGACGCGATCCGCATGGCGGAGTACGGCATGCCGGACTGTTCGCACGGCTATGCACTCTACCAGATGCAGATTTCACAGCGGCTGCTGTGGAAGTGCGAGAGCGATCCCGTGCGCAAGGGGAGATACCGTCGGCTGCTGGAGGCGACGGCGAAGACGGCGAAGGTCTGCTTGCCGCGTGCCGAGGGCATCCTGAAGGAACTTTCCGGCGATCTTTCCGCGCCGGTCGGCGATTGGCGCACGTGGACTCGCGATTTGGGAGACAGTGTCGGCGGGCTGGTCTATTCCCGCCCGGTCCGTCCGAAGGGTTTCGATCGGGCATACGAGTGCGTGCGCGAAGCGTCCGAGGGGCTGTTGGTCCGCCTGCTGTGTCCGGATCTGCGTCTTGAGGACGAAGAGATCGCTCGGTTCGAAGGGTTTCTGCGGACATCGGGATTTGAAAAGGGCAATTTCTCGGGCATCGTCTATCCCGTGCTGGCGAATGCGCTTCTGGAGAATCGCAGGCGGGAAGCGACCGTTCGCCTCATGAGCTTCAATATTCGGCATTGCAAGGGGATGGACGGAAAGCTTGATGTCGGGCGGATTGCGGCACGCATTCGGTCCGAGCGTCCGGACGTGGCCGGATTGCAGGAGATCGACTGCAGGACGGAACGCGTCAACGGCCTTGACGAGCCGGCTGAATTGGCGCGCCTGACCGGGATGACGGCGACATTCGCGAAGGCGATCCCCTACCGGGGTGGCGAGTACGGGGTGATGGTCCTTTCGCGCGAACGGCCGCTTTCGGTCGAGAAGATTCCCTTGCCGGGACTCGAGCCGCGTATGCTGCTAATCTGCGAATTTGAAAACTACGGTGTGGCGACCATGCACCTGGCCGTCGATTCGGAACGCGCTCGAATCGAATCGGTCGAACTCATCCGGAAGGCCGTCGAACGTTTCCGGCGCGAGCGTCGCAAGCCGCTTTTCCTGACGGGAGACTGGAATGCGCGCCCGGACTCGGAGGTGCTGAAGGCGATGTCCGGCATCGTCAGGGTCGTATCGGACGTCGACTGTAACACCTATCACGGACCGGTCACGCGTGACGAGGACCGTCTTGCGTCGGCAGCGCGACGTCATTGCATTGACTACATCGCCGTTGACTGTGATTCGGCATCGCGCTTTGACGTCAGGCGTGCAGGACTTGTCGATGACTGGATGTCGTCGGATCATGCGCCGATTGTGGTTTTGGGGATCTTGTCCGGAAAAAGCGAATGAAAAGCGTTCTTGTGGTAATTGCGTGTGCGGCAGTCGCGTCGTCCGAAGCCGGCGTGACGTTTCGCGACATCTCGATTCCCGATGCCCCGTTCGAGATGCCGATTTTGCGGGAGTGCTTCTTTCCGGCGAGGGACTTTTCGATTGCGGACTACGGTGCGGTTCCGGGTGTGAAGTGTACGGAATCCTTTGCCGCGGCGATGGCTGCGTGCGAGGCGGCGGGCGGCGGACGCGTGGTCGTGCCGAGGGGAACGTGGCTGACGGGGGCGGTGCGCTTCCGGTCGAATTGCAACCTGCATCTGGAGGAGGGGGCGGTGCTGGAGTTTACGGACGATCCGGCCGACTATCCGAAGGTGCAGACGACCTGGGAGGGTGTTGAGTGCCTGAACCATTCGCCGCTCCTGTTTGCGTATGAGGTCGAGAACGTCGCGATCACGGGTGGCGGTCTCATCAGGCCCCGGATGAAATTCTGGCGGAGGATTTTGGGGAGGAACACTTGAAACAATGCTGTTTTTGATAGAGAAACTGCGATATTCTGCAAGATAACGCAAAGCGAGACTAGGAAAGTATCAAGCCTCGCAAATGCCAATATGCCAGTTGGTCGCGCACCGGGCGGGAGGCGGAGCCTCATCATCTGAAAATATGATATAATATCGACCATCCAATTTGAACATAAAACGCGAATGGAGCATCGGCACATACAATCTGGTTTTGGCTTGAGCGCGGCTGCGGTTGATGACATCATCGACCGTGGAGGACGCGCAGACTGGGCGTTTCTTCGAGACGCGTCGCGAGAAGATTCGTCTGTAATGGCAAAAATCCGCCGTGTCTGTGCCGCGCATCTGCCTGACCCGCATGATCAGAAGTATCATCTTTGGAGCCTCTATGCTGGATAGGGCATTGACGGATCTCAAAGAACGGTTTGACGCAATATTGGGGGATCTGGAGTCTGTCGCTGGGTGGCAGACAGCCAGGGTAAAGCGTCCTGTCTTGATCTTGGGGTCGCTTGACGGCATTGAAACCGGTGTCCGTCAGCTTATACGAAGCGAACCGCTTGAAACTGTGGAGATAGAGGCAGAAGGCGTACGCCTAACTGTTCCGACCAAGGAGGAAATGTTCAGGGTCAAGTCTGTGCTGGCGCTTAAGCGCAATGCTACGCGCGATTACCTTGACATTGCGGCCATGAGTCGCATGCTTGGCGATGACGGTGTCAGGAAGGCGCTTGCAAAGTTCGATGCATACTATCCACAGCCTAACGGGGCATCGCCTCTTCAGCAGCTTGCCAATCAGCTTTCGAATCCGTTGCCATTCGACTTGGATGATACGGATTTGTCGCAGTACAAGCATCTTGACGAGATGTATCAAGACTGGAACAGGGTGCGCGACATCTGCGCACATATTGCAGTTGGCGTGATTCATCCAATGCTCTGACCTCATGCGGCCTGTGCTGGCTGCTGGCGAACGGACATTTGACATAGACTCGTCTGTCGCTCCTCAATATAACTCCCGGCGTCAGCCTGCCGGTCGACGGCGGCTACCTTGCGCAGTAGCAACCGCCGCTCGCTAACCTATATTTTCAGTAGATGCTTGCGCATGGCGATGGCGACGGCCTCGGTGCGGTTGGCCGCGCCTATCTTCGTGAGAATGGCGGCCACGTGTTCGTTCACGCGATCTTGACGGATGCCGAGCTGGCTCGCGATGTCGCGGTTCGTGAGACCGTGCGTCATGGATTGTAGCACTTCGATCTGGCGAGGCGTCAGTTTCGGAACGGGAGGATCTTTTTCGAGAAGACGCTTGATGTCAGCGGAGATGACGGTTTTGCCGCTTGCAACGGCACGGATGGTTGATACGAGCATGGCGTCATCGGCTGTCTTCGTGAGGGCGCCGGCGGCACCGGATTCGAGGGCGTGCGCGATGCCGTCGGAAGCGCCGAACGTCGTGAGGATTATGACCTTGGCCGACGGAAGCTTTTCGCGAAGCTCGGCGGTCGCCTCCGCGCCGTCCTTCTTCGGCATCATCATGTCCATGATCACGACGTCGGGCAGGAGCCGCAGCGCCTCCTTCACGGCCATGTCGCCGTTCTTCGCCTCGCCCACGACTTCGATGTCCTTCTCTACGCCGAGAAGGGTTGCGAGGCCGATGCGCACGATCGTGTGGTCGTCGGCGATGAGAACTTTGATCTTGTTCATGTCGTTTGCGATTTCAGCCTGATGGATATCGTTGCTTTTGTGCCCTTGCCTGGCGAACTGTCGATGGCGAAATCTCCCTCGAGGGAATCGACCCGGTCATAGATGCCCTGGAGCCCGAAATGGCCGTCCGCTACGGTTGGACGACGTTCGGGATCGAAGCCACACCCATTGTCGGCCACGGAAAAGAGCAGTCGCTCGCCCTCGATCGCGCCCGCTACCTTTATCTCGCTTGCGTTACCGTGCCTTATCGCATTTGATGCGAGCTCGCGGGCGATTCGCAGGATCGCGTGGGCGGTGTTGTCCGAGAGCCGTTCGCGCGGCACGTTGAAGCGGACGGAGAGCTTCGCGTCGCCGATGTGCGGGGCCAAGGTCTGCCGGATCGCCTCGTTCATGTCGCTTTCCTCGAGCGTCTGGTTCCTGAGGTCCCACAGGCAGTTGCGCAGTTCGTCGCGGCATGAGTCGAGTGTCTTCGTGGCGAGGTCGAGCGACTTGCGCATGCCGTTCTGGTCTGAGTCGGCCAGCCGGTTCGCCGCCCGTATGGCGAGCGATACGCCCGTGAGGTTCTGCGAAAGTGAATCGTGAAGTTCCACTGCCAGGCGCGTTCGCTCATAGACCTTGAGATCGGAGGCGACATGTGCGACCTGCTCTTTGGCAAGTTCCTTTCCGCGCTGCTCTGCGCGGCGGTTGAGCATCCGGTTCCACACGAAAATGCCGAAGAGCGCGGCCAGCAGCGTTCCGATTACCGCCAAAAGCCGTCCCGGCGTCCACCACGGCGGCCACGCGAGGATTTTGACGTCGTCCGGTGTACGCACGACGACCACAAAGCCCTCAATGTGCGGGAACGTGGCGCTGGGCCGCCAGTTGCCGGATTCCATCACGCACGTTCCAACGACCGATATTCGGCAGTCCATGTCAAGGCCGTTGAGCGCTTCTTGGCAGGAGCTTGCGTCGATGGGGACGAGGAAGTCGCCATCTGCAATATAGAATCTCTTGCCGTCGCTCTCCAATGGCGGAAGGTTGCGCACCACGCCGGTGAGCCGAATCGTCAGCCCGTGGAAATTGGTGTCGAAGCGCGTGTGCTGGTTTCGGTCGACCATCAGTTCGGCGGCTGTCACGTCGTTTGTCTGTCGCTGCGTGCGCCATGTTCCGCGAAGGCCGTGTGCCGGGCGCCACATTGCACGCATGAGGTTTACGCGGTAGAGGTCGGTTTCCGGGAACCCGATTACGTCTATTGCGTCGCCGTATCTCGGAAGCGGTCCGTCGGCCAGCTCCACGCGGACGAGCTGCGAGTCGGATGTTTCCATCAGCAGGTTCTTGTCGCGCCATGCTGCGATGACCCAGCCGATTGAGCGAAGGCGGCCGAGGTGCGGGAATTCCAGGATGTCGAGCGACCTGTCGTCGATCATGGCGGCGTCGAACGGGTCCTTGGGCGGAGTTTGCAGCAGACGCACGTTGCCTATGCCGCCCGTGTTGACGTGATAGCCGATCATCCGCCGGTGCCCGGCGATGTTCAATGCCGGCACGCATACGCCGTCCACCGACACCCGCAGGCCGATCAGCTTTTCGAACGCCGCCTGTTCGGAGTCGCGCCACGGCATCATGGCATAGACCGTTCCGCCGCCGCAGTTAAGTACGAGATAGCGGAACTTGGGGTCGATTTCGTCCCGGAACGAGTCGCGCAAGATCGCCTCGATCCTGATCGGCCGGAAGTCGTGCGTGCCGTCGCGGAGGGTTGCGGCGTCGACGCTGGCGGGAGTTGGCGGCTCTCCGCGTGATATGGTTTCGATGGCGTAGCAGTTCGGCGACATCAGCTGCGGCACGCCGGGCGGCGGCTGGGCCGTCACCGTTACGCCGCTCAGCTTTACGATGTCGCCGGCGCGTATTGCGCCGTTTGTCCAGAAGGGCCGTCCGCGCAGAAGTATGGCTCCGGTGGAGTCCTCGACGGCGAAATGACAGGCATCCGGCGGCGACGGCGGAAAGGTCACGCGCGCGTTGAACGAGAAATGTACGCCAGGCGTAGGACGCAGGAACGTTGCGGAAACGAGGTTGGACACGCAGTCGACGGACTTTGGTGGCGCGGCATGCGCCACGTCTGCGACAAGCGCCGCCGCGAAAACCAGACCGACGGCGCGCATTGGAAATGAGATGTGATGTACCACTTGTGGAAATTGTACCAAATTACCTCAATTGACGCCATCCCCCTAAAATTGGGGAGTTCCATATTTTTTGTCCGAATGGTAGAATGCATGTCATTCCATAACGGAGAAAAGGACTCGACTGTCATGACTAGGGCAATAATGCCATCTTTGGTCGCCGTTCTGGCGCTTGCTTCTGCGGCGTTCGGATCGGAAAGCGGCTTCATGCCCCTGTTCAACGGGCGGGACTTCTCGGGCTGGGCCGGCGGCGTCACGAACGGTACGCACGTGGCGGAGAAAGACGGCTCGGTGAAGTGCGTCGGCGGGCTCGGATGGAAGTGGCCGCAGCCGCGCAACATCTGGACCGAGAGGGAGTACACGAATTTCGTGCTCAGGTTCGAGTGCCGCCTTACGGCACGCGCCAACAACGGCATAGGCATACGCGCCCCGGGGGCGGACTACGTGACTTCGAGCGGGATGGAGATCCAGATACTTGAGGACGAGAGCACGGATTTCTTCCAGCGCGTCAGGAACATAAAGGACTACAGCCTCAATGCGTCGATATACGGCATCGCCGCTGCGCGCCGGCAGTCCCGGGCCAAGGGATATCTCAGGCCGCTTGGCGAATGGAACAGCTACGAGATACGGGCGGACGGGTCGAAAGTCAGCGTGACGCTGAACGGCGAGAAGGTGGTGGACGTGGATCTTGCGGCCATCTCTCCAAAAGGCGGCACGCCGGACGGCAAGCCGCACCCCGGCATCCGAAACGCCGGCGGTCATATCTGCCTGTGCTGGCACAACGACGTGGTGTGGTTCCGCAACATGCGGATAAAGGAATTGTAGAAGGAGACGAAAGATGAATAGAAGGGAATTCCTGAAAAAGGGGGCCAGCGCTTTCGCAATAGCGGCGGCCGGAACGGTGCGCGGGGCGAACGCTCCCTCGAACAGGGTGCGGCTCGGCATAGTGGCCTGCGCGCGCTACTGCCGCGGCCAGCGCGTTCTGGCGCATACGATCAAGGTGCCGGGCGTCGAGATCGCCTACGCCTGCGACGTGCTGGAGGATGCCCGCAACTGGACGGCGACGAACCTCGAGGAGTTGACGGGCTTCCGTCCGAAGAAGGAGAAGGACGTCCGCAAGCTGCTGGAGGACAAGGATCTCGACGGCATCATCTGCGCCACGCCGGACCACTGGCACGCGACGTGCGCCGTGCTGGCCATGCGCGCGGGGAAGCACGTGTACGTGGAGAAGCCGTGCGCGTTCTGCCCGCGCGAAGGCGAGATCATAATGGCGACGCAGAAGGAAACCGGAAAGGTGTTCCAGATGGGCAACCAGCGCCGTTCGAGCGAGTATGTGCGCAAGGCGATCAAGCTGATCCACGAAGGCGCGATAGGCGAGACGAAATGGGGCAAGGTCTGGTACATGGCCGGGCGCAAGCCGATAGGCAACGGCAAGAGCGTGCCTGTGCCGAAGAACATAGACTGGGATCTCTGGCAGGGCCCCGCTCCTCGCACCGGGTACCGCGACAACATCGTGCCGTACAACTGGCACTGGTTCAAGCGCTGGGGTACCGGCGAGACCGGCAACAACGCCGTCCATTTCGTCGATCTCGCCCGCTGGGCCATGCAGGTGGACTGGCCGAGCCGCGTGACGTCCGCCGGCGGCAAGTACTGGCTGCCGGAAAGCGACGACTGGGAATGGCCGGACGCGCAGACGGCGACCTGGGAGTTCCCCGGGCAGAAGTTCATTACGTGGGAGTGCCTCTGCTGCACTGGGTTCAAGCCATACATGGGCTACGGCACGGGCGCGATGGTCTATGGCACGAAGGGCACGGCGTTCTTCACGCCTGGAAGCGGCGTGATCATAGACGACGGGCGCGGGCACAACGTCCAGAAGTTCGAGCCCGAAGGGGCCGCCACTGTCAAGGACACGACGGATCGCATCAACGGCGGCGGCATAACCGATCCGTCCTTCTACCATGTGTCCAACTTCGTGGACGCCGTTCGCGCCAACGACCCTAAGGTCGCGAATTCCGGCGCGGAAGACGGCGTCAAGTCCACGTTCCTGGCGCTTTCGGCGAACGTCGCGCAGATGTGCGGGCAGACGATCGACGTCGACCCGGCAAGCGGCAGGCTTCTGTCCAAGGCCGGCGCGGAGTTCTGGTCGCGCGAATACGAGAAAGGCTGGGAGCTGGTTTGATGCGGCGCGGACATGTCGTTCTTGCAGCCCTTGCGGCGGTCGGCGCCCTGCGCGCCGCCGTCACGCCGGGGTGGGAGAACGCATGTCCGGACCGTGCGGAGTTTCCGCCGGCGAAAGTCCTTTGGTCCGCGCCATCCGCCGGTGTCGCATACGAGCTGCGAGACGGCGCGGAAGGTTCCGTCGTGTTTTCGAACGGCGTCATCCGCATAGAAAAGGCGAATTCGAAGGGGCGGATCGTCGTGAAGGCGCCGGCGTTCGCAACTCGGCCCGGGCGCGAGGTCAGGATGTTCGCGGACGTCGCGGCGACGTCGAACGACCCTGACGGCGCACGTGGATTTCTGCGCGCCTACGCAGACGGGAAGGAATCGTTGGAGCGGTGCATCGATATTGACGGTCGCTGGTTCGGCGGCGGCGGCCCGTACATGACGCTGCTGGTTAATTCCTCGCCCGGCATGACCTACAGGAAGTATGCCCATTCGCGAACGGGCAACGGCCTGTTGACTCCCGTCATCGTTGTGGAGGGGGCTCCTTCCAGAAGCGAATGGCGAAACTGGACTGTGGAGGATCTCGAAGCGGCGCAGTCAGCCTGGAATGACCACTGGAATTCCCTAGTCGCGAAAGACCGTTCCGCCGACAGGACCGACGAGGAGACGTTCTCGCGTGAACTTGCCGCCGATGTGGAGCATTCGGCGCGAGTGGCCGTGATCGATGGCGTGAGTCGGCTCGTGGTGGACGGCGTGCCGGTTCCTCCGGTGGCCTTCAAGGAAAAGCACGGCGAGGGCGCTTCGATGGATCGCTTTACCTTTGCGGGGAAGCCTCTTGTCGGAACGGGCATTCCGCTGTCCGTGATCGAAGCCAACCTCGCAAGTTTTCCGGATCATCGTGGCTACTGGGACCGCAATGGTTTTGACGTGAAGAGATGTGCGGCGGACATACGGGCGAAGATGCGTGCGGCGGGACGGTCGTGCATTGTGCTTTCGATCGGATGCTCAGCGCCTCCGCACTTCATGGACGACTATCCGGACGAGACGTGGCGGCGGGCCGACGGAACCGTCGTGTGCGGCGATGCGGGAAGCGCCGTTGCCTCCTACAGCTCCACCGGCAAGGTGGAGGCGAACCGCAAGACCTGGCCCTGGCCGTCGTACGCCTCTCCCGCGTGGAAAGGCGCAATCAAGGAGCGGGTTTCCGAACTTGTCGCCGAACTCAAGCGCGCGGAACTCGCCAAGCGCATCGTCGGGGTTCACTTCTTCGGCTACCACGATGCGCAGTTCGCCGCACCGTTCGAAGACCGTTCCAGGCCTGCGCAGGAGGAATTCGCGCGCTACCGCAAGTCGGGCGGAACTGGAGACTATGCGTTCTTCATGCGTCAGCTTGGGTTCCGCGCACAGGAGGATTTCGTGCGCCATGCGAAATGCCTTTTCGGGAAGGACATGGTTGCAGTGCGATGGTGCATGGCGCCGTTCGGCGGCAGTCAGGAATCGTCGTTCGACCTCATGTCGTTCGCAAGGTCGGATTCCATCGACATCGTGGTGCCGCAGCCCACGTACGTGCAGAGGCTGCCTGCCTTGGCGCAGGGGCCGCGCCTGCCCACGGAGTCGTTCCACCGCCACGGGAAGCTGATGTGGTACGAGTTCGATCTGCGGACGTGGGCCGCGCTCGAGCCGTGGGCGCAAAGTCCTGTTGCGCTGAAGGGGCTCGGCCATTCCGACGATCTCCCCATGTGGCAGACTGTGTTCCGCAAGCACGCGGGCATCATGATCGCACGCCGTATGGGATGGTGGCTGTTCGACATGGGCGGCGGATGGTTTGCGCCGGAAGAGATCGCCTGCGACATAGGGGAGGTCGTCGGCGTGGTGCGCGACCTTCAGGCGGCGGCACCGGATCCTTGGCATCCTTCGGCGGCGGTTGTCATAGACGAGGAGTCGCTGGCATGCTACAATTCGCCGAGGCATCCGAAGGTAAAGAACGTCCGCTCGATGGTCCTTGACCAGTGGCCGCGGCTAAGCGCGAGCGGAACGCCCTACGACGTGTGGCTCGCGGAGGATGCGATGACAGATCCGGAATGGCCGTCGCGGTACAAGGCCGTCGTACTGTCCGGATTTTTGGAGCCGGACGCACGGCGAAAGGCATTTATGGACGCGCTTGCTGCGAAGGGCGCGGCTGTTCACGTGACCAAGCCCGGCGGGTTTTCGGCGCAGTTCTTCCACGATTTCACGGAGAAGGCGGGCGGATACGTCGCAACGCGTCCCGGGGTGCAGGTCGACATGAATGGCGATTTCGTGTCTGTCCATTGCCTTGTGCCCGGGAAGTACGATTTCAAGCTGCCGTTCCCGTGCAGGGTGGTAAATCTCAGGAACGGCTGCGATGCGGACGTTTCGCATGGCGTCATGCCGCTCGAACTCACGGCCGGCGAAACCTGCTGGTTCAGAATCTACAGAAAATCACGGTAAACAAACGGAGAAGCGAAGATGAAAAAGATGCAAAGCCTGTTGTGCGCATGCCTTGGCGCGATGTCCATGGCGGCGCTGGCCACGACGGAGGACCAGACGCTCTACGTCGACAAATCGGCCGCATCTGGCGGCGACGGCGAGACGATGGCCACGGCGTTCAACACCATAGCCGCCGCGATCGCCAAGGCGCAGACGGACTGGACGATCCTTGTGGCGCCGGGCACCTACGACTCCGAGGAAGTCGTGGACGACTACGGTTACACGAACCGCGTGTACATCACGAAGCGCGTGCACCTGAAATCGACTGGCGGAAAGAGCGTCACGCACATCGTCGGCAAATGGTCGGAAAACTCCGTGCACGCGACGATCCCCGGTATCGGCGCGGACGCCATCCGCTGCATCCGGATAACTTCGGGCGCCTACTATTCCGTTGTCGAGGGCTTCACCATCCGCGATGGCGCCTGCCATACGGCATCTGACAACGCCTCAGGGTACGGTGGCGGCGTTGCGGGGAGCGGCGCGTCCTCTTTCATCGTCGACTGCGTTGTGTCGAACTGCACTGCTGTCCGCGGCGGCGCATTGCGCGACATCACGGCGGTGCGCTCGTGGATCACGCGCAATACGGGCGGCTCGTCCGCCGGACGCGGCGTGCGCTTCGCCAACTGCCTCATTACCGGCAACGATGGCGCCGGCGGCGTGTTCATGGACGACACGTTCGTGAATTGCACCGCAGCCGGGCATCCGAACGGTACGCTGATGAGCAACATTGCGGGCGGGTACAAGATCTACAACAGCGTGTTCGTCAACAATCCGAACTTTCCGTCAGCTAGCACGCCGCTCACGGCCGACGGCAGCGTGATAAACCTCTACGCGGCCGCCGGTACCTTTAACAACGCCAGCACGACGCTCGGAAACTCCGTAACGCGGATAGACGGCTGCGACTACCATTTCTTTGCGCCGCTCGTGAATGACTGGCGGCTACTTCCCGATTCCCCGGCGGTTGGACGCGGCAATGCGTCGTACCTTTCCGACACGACCGTGCTTCCATACCAGAGGGACAATGTGGATTTTTTCAAGGACATAAACGGCAACGTGATTCCGTCCACGGGAACGATAAACGCCGGATGTCTCCAGACGCCTGCGCCATCTCCGGCATCTGGCGCGGTGCAGTTCGCGGGCCCTTGCATTGCCAATGGCGAGACGAGCGCGGGTAAGGACCTCTACGCATTCTCCGACACATACCCCGCGCAATTCAACGTGAAACCCGTTCTTGCGACCAACGAGCGTCCTATTCGAGTGGAACGCAACGATGCCGCGTATGACCTTTTCCCGCAGATGGACGATTCCGTTTGGGTCGCCACGCCGCCGCCTGGAATCGTTTCGACCAATTCGTTCGTCGTCACCACGAACATCGTCTACGTGGCGCCATCCGGCGACGATGCGAACTCCGGTCGCCTTGCCGCTTTGCCCAAGAAAACGTTGCAGGCGGCTGTCGACGCGACGACCGAAAGCGCGGTGATCGTCGCTGCGGAAGGTACGTACGACGAAGGCGGCACGGTAAAGAACGGCGTTTCCAACCGTGTTTACATCGCGTACGTTTCCAAGCGGTATCTTCGCATCGTCGGCGCCGGGCGTGGCAAGTCGATCATCAAAGGTGCGGCCGATCCCGACAATCCCACGGGCGTCGCCGGCGACGGGAGGGGACCGAAGGCCTGCCGATGCGTCTGCATGGGGGCGGCTTCCGTGGTGCAGGGCTTCACCCTGACGGACGGCTTCAGCGGCTACGATTCCGCGAATCCGGGTGCCGATAACGGGACCGACGGCTCCACGCGCGGCGGTGCGTTCACGATCGCTTCAACGACTTCCTCCAGACCCGTGATCAGATATCTCTATGACTGCGACATCACGGCATGCGGTGCGAATATGGGCGCGGCGGCCTACGGCGGAACGCTCGTGCGGTGCCATGTCTACAACTGCCGTACAGACACGCGCGGCGGTCTGCGCTATGCAAACCTCTACTCATGCCTCGTCGACGGCGCGACATCCGTCTTCGGAGAGCAGCCATCCCTTTACAACGGCAACTGCACGGCGTTTCAGTGTACATTCTCCGAAAAGGCAGGCGATGGCGATGTGGTGCCCGCATCCGTTACAGGATTGTCGAATTGCGTCATGCGAATCAATCGCGGGAAGACGTTCATCGCATCGAAGAACTCCAATGGCGCAAACGTGATGGATGGCGAGGCTTACAATGCCTCCTACGCCCAGCATGTGACGGACAACGGCGGATTTTTGGGCGATTCGCTTTTGAAAGATGCGGATGGCGGCGACTATCGCCCCATCACCTGTTCGCCGGCTGTCGGCGGTGGTGCGCTGATCGACAATCTTTACCGGTACTATTGTTCGGACTTCAACGGGGATGCCGTCCTGTTCAAGGACGGCAAGCCGACTGCCGGCGCATTCCATACCACTGTGCAGGGCGTGATCGTGCCTGCCGCCCGTTACGGGTCGCTCGTATCTCCCGCCGCTGTGACGAACGGTGTCGATGAAGGCGAGACGCTGACAATCTCGCTTGCGAACTCCACGCGTCCTTGCGCGGGCTTTGCCGTGGATGGCGTGACGAATCTGACCGACGATACGACATTCGTCTTTACCGGCGGCGCATCCGGCGCGCTGACAAAAACGACGACGATTTCGCCCGTCTATCTTCCGCATTGGTACGTTGACGCGGTGAACGGAAACGATGCCTCCAACGGTTTCTCCCGTGTGTCCGCCAAACGGACGCTCAAGGGGCTGATGGATCTTGGAAACAACCTGTATTCGGGCGACACGGTACACGTGGCCGAGGGCGTGTACAACGATGGCGTAATGACATACGAGAACGGAACGATCGGCACGCGCGTGGTGGTACCGAACGGCGTGACGCTTCTGGCGGACGGCAGACGCGAATTCACGATCATCGAGGGCGAGACCGCAACCGGCGGCGGCGATGATCTCGGCAACGGCCCCGGGGCCGTCCGGTGTGTTGCGCTCTCCAACTACCAGAGCGTACTGAAGGGCTTCACCCTGCGTAACGGGCACACGCTCTCGGTCAATGATGGCGATTTGAAGACGGCAGACTATACTGGAGGCGGCGTGTACACATCCACCTCTACGTTTTCGTTAAATGCGGCACGCGTCGTTGACTGCGTGATTACCAACTGTTGCGCCAATCGCGGTGGTGCAGGTTGCAACCGCATAGATTACGTTAACTGCGTGTTTGCGGGAAACAGCGCATCGACAGCCGGCAGCGCCATTTTCAACCTTGGAGCGATGTTCAATTGCGTGGTTACGGAAAACAAGGGCGCAACTTGCGTGCAAGCGTCCGGGAATATCGTGAACTGCACGTTCTTTGACAATCCCGACCTTGATGGCTCTTACGGAACGGTCAATGATATCAGTATCCCATCGACAGGTGCGGCGGTGTACAACACGGTCGTAAAAGGCAAAGTGTACGGAAATTCATCGGTCTATTTGCACGCGTCCAACTGCGTGTTTACGACAGGAGGGGTCAACTCCAGGGTGTACTACGACGCGGCGACGCGCCTGGTGGACGAGTCGCAGCTTGCCTTCTCGCCGGATGGTGCGCCGCTTTCCAAGGACAATCCTGTCGTGGATGGCGCGAATGCTTCACTTTCGGCGAAGTTTGGCAGCATGGACTTCGAGAAGGACGCGCTTGGTGGGCAGCGCATCTACAACGGTGCGCTCGACGTCGGCGCGGTCGAATACGACTGGCGGCCCGTCTATGCGCAGACACTTGGTGGTGGTTGTGCATCTGTTGGTGTGGCTTCAAGCAATGTAGTCTGGTCTGTATCGGGCGATGCCGTCAACGTGAAATCGGGCGAGCTTGCCATGACGCTTACAAACGGTACGGGCCGGAAAACCGACTATTCGATTCCGGTGGAGGTCTCCGGTTCCGGCACGCTGACCGTTGTGCACAACGGCGAGCCGCTTGCCGCGCTGACGGCCTCCGATGGCGCGACTGTGCTGGCGTTCAAGAACGCTCTTGCGGAAAACAGCCTGGCGTTCGTGTACGACGGCTCGGATGCCGGGGCGACGATCGGCAGGTTCGACATCTGCACGCATGGCATTATGGTGATTATCAGATGAAAAGTCTCGTTGCGGTCGCGTTGTCGGTTGCCGCCTTTGTCGGCAACGCCGCTGTGCGTCCAGTGCGGGTTGACTGGTCGCCGTATCCGTTCGTTGTCGGGGAGTTCCTCCCCGACTCCTCCAACGCGGTTTCAATTGCGGATTACGGCGCCAAGCCGGACGGATCGAAATCCACCGACGCCATCAACCGCGCAATCGCAGAATGCTCCGCGAAAGGAGGGGGGCGCGTACTTGTGCCGTCTGGCACCTGGACGACGGGTGCGCTCGTTCTCAAGAGCGGCGTGGAACTTCACCTTGCCGCCGATGCCGTGCTCGCGTTCACCGAAGGGCCGGACGACTATCCGCTTCTTCCGAGTCCGAAAGGATACGACGAGCGCAACGGAAAACGCCCTGCGCCGTTCATCCGCGCCGACGGGGCGACGAACATCGCGATTACCGGCTGCGGAGAGCTGCGCGGGAACGTCAAGTACTGGTTCCGGCGCGACCGTCTCGGAAAGTCGCGTCCAGGTTTCCTGTGGATGGATTCCTGCCGCAACGTCCTGATAAGCGACGTGAAGATACGCCAGAGTGCGTTCTGGACGATCCATACTCGGCTCTGCTCCGATGTCGTTCTGCGTCGGCTTGACGTCGAGTGCGTGCGCGATATCGCCCACACCTACACCAACACGGACGGCGTCGATATCGACTCCTGCTCAAAGGTCTTGATCGAAGATTGCACGTTCGATCAGGATGATGATGTGATCTGCATGAAGAGCGGCAAGAACGAGACCGGTCGTCGGCTTGGCGTGCCGACGGAGTTTGTGGCCGTCCGTCGTTGCACGGCGAAGCGCGGACACGGTCTCATGGCGGTCGGAAGCGAGCTTTCGGGCGGAATCCGCAACATTTACATGACCGACTGCCATGTGGACGGAGAGGTCGATTTCTTCCTGCGCATCAAGACCAACCGGGCGCGGGGCGGCTTTGCCCGCAACATAACGGTGGAGAACATCTCGGGGAAGCGGGTGAAGTACGAGACCTTTCGCATCGAGACGGACTATCCGGAGTCGGGCGGTGTAAAGAAGCCGTACTTCTTCACGGACATCGAGAACATCACCGTGCGAAATCTCAGGTGCGGTTCGGCCCACGACGGAATCTCGTTTAACGGTTTTGCGGAGCATCCGGCCAAGAACGTGAGAGTAGAGGATGTGGCGATCGGGAGCGTCCGGAAGGAACTGGTCCGCATGAATGAGAATGTGGAGGGCGTCGTGATCGAGAACCTGCGCCTTGCACCGGGCGGATGGGTGGATGCGTCGCACGACCGCAGAATCGTGCCGGCCGCCAGTCCACTGTGGCGTGCCCCCGTCGATGATGGGCTCGCGGGATTTGTCGTAGACCGGCTCAAGGGCGCGGAGGGAACTGTCAGCATTTCCAACGGTGCGATAGTCGTGAAAAAGACGAACGACAGGGGTTCCCTGGTAATAAAGCCGGCCAAGCCTTTCGCCGTCGCGCGCGACCGGCAGGTGCGTGCGTCCGCCCGCGTCTCGTGCGCAGATGCGGAACCGCTCAAATCCGTCGGCAGGCTGTGCCTGCTCGGACCGAAGGAGGATTTCGGCCTCACGCAACTCGACCGGCTCAACTTCGGAGCCGGGGGGGCGCGCGTGAACCTTCTTGTCAATACGCCGCCCGGGACGGACGAAATCAAGTTCTCCCACTATCAGGCCTGGGGAAACAAAGGTGTGGCCACGCCTGCGATCGTCGTGGGCGGCATGAGATCAGAAAGCGTCTGGAAAGATTGGCTCGTGGAAGACTTCGATGCCGCCAAAAAGGCATGGCGGCGCATGGCGGACAAGACCCGTCCGAAGGACCGGCTGGACGAGATGGAGGAAGAATCCGACTTCGTGGCGGCGCTGGCGAAGGAGATCGACCATTCCGCGAAGGTCGAGGTGCTGAACGGCCGGCCGCGGCTCGTCGTGGACGGCGAGGTCGTGCCGCCAGTGTTCTTCAAGTCCAAGAATCTCGGATTCAAGTACGACAGGGGCCGGTATCCCTTTGCCGGCAGACGGATGGCGCGCGATGCGCGGATCGGCATCCAGGTCGTCAACCTGCCGGGGGCCCTTACGCACAACTACACGAACGGGGTCTGGACCAAGGATGGCTATGACGCGAAGCGCGCGGTTGACGCGATACGCCCGGCGCTCCGGATCGCACCGGATACCAAGTTCATCCTTTCCGTTCCCATGATGCCTTTTATGGAATTCGGAGAGAGCCATCCTGACGAGGTGATGCGCACCAAGGACGGCAAGATCATGTACGGGAACGAATCCGTGGTTTACGGAGCTGCGCCGGATTTCGCTTCGATCCCAGATAAGCGTTGGGCGTGGGCGTCGTATTCATCGGAGGCGTTCATTTCGGAGGGACGGAAGATGCTTTCCGCTCTTGTCGCAGAGCTGAAGCGAACCGCAATCTCAAAGCGTATCATCGGTTTCCACATCTGCGGATTCCGGGACTGGCAGTTTGGCACGCCGGCGGATATCGATTATTCCCCCGCTTCCCTGAAGGCGTATCGCGAGAGGGGCTCCGGAAGGAGCTACATCGAGTTTGTGCAGCGTGAGCCGACGCATGCCCAGAACGAATTCTCGCGGGTCCTAAAGAGGGAAATGGGGAAGGACGTTGTGACGCTCCGTTGGTGCATCAGCGCGTTTTCGGGGGGATATGCCGGATCGTACGACATAGGCGAGTTCACGGAATCCGATTCTCTGGACATTCTCGTGGCGCAGCCGATGTACGTCAACAGGTCTGCCGGCGTGCCGTTGGGTCTGCGACTCCCGCTTGCCTCGTTTCGGCGGCATGGCAAGCTGTTTGTGAACGAGTTCGATCTCCGCACCGACCTTGCGTTTACGGCGGGAGGGGAGAGTGAGGCCGATGCGATCGGGCTTGGCACGGCGAAAGGGCTGGATATGTGGCAGAGCATCTTCCGCCGTGCCGCAGGCCAGATGATCTCAAATGGCGCAGGCTGGTGGATTTTCGACATGGCGGGGGGATGGTACGAAAGCGCACGCCTCGCGGCTGACATTGGCTATGCCGGCGATTTCTACCGTCAGGCAATTTCGGCCGAGAGCGCTTCGCCTGCGGCGGCAGCCTGGAAGCCGGGGATGGCCGTGCTGATAGACGAGCAGGCGTCGCTTGCCTCTGTGGGCGGCAAAGAGAAGCGGTGCGACTTCAACGATTGCCACGTTGTCCTTGCGTCGTCCGGCGTGCCGTACGACCAGTTCCTCGCGGCGGACGCAATCGCCGACGGCGCGATTCTCGATCCGTACAGGATTGTCGTGTGGTTCGGGATGAAAAAAGCCGACGACGAAGCGAGGAAAGGTTTGCTTGCCCGGCTTGAGTCGCGTGGGGTGCGTGTAATCGCCCATGATGAGCTTGCTGCAACCACGGGACGGCGGCTTTTTGACACCGCCCGCGTGGCAGGCGCCTATGTGCCTGGCGACAGGTACGGCCTGCAGGTCGACATGAACGGCGGCTTCGTGTCGCTCCATGCGCTTATCCCCGGCAGATACCGCTTCGGTCTGCCGCTTCCGCTGGACGCGGCACTGAACGTAAAGACGGGATTTCGCGAAAGGACTCGCGGGAACGCGCTCGACATGGAACTCCAGGCCGGCGAAACTCGCTGGTATCTGCTCAACCCCTGAGGCGCTTGTCGAACCCCTAACGTGTCGCTACTTCTTTTGTTAATGGCTGCGTGCATATTTCCAAAGCGGGCGGAGCATGCAATGAATGTTCGTTTAGGCCGTCATTTGAAATTCCGTGGTCGCGTTGACTACGTGCGAACGGCTTTGGTATAATACGTGCGAACGTAAGACGTAGAACGTGGAAGGGAGGGCTTCATGAGCATAACGCTTTCAATTCCGCCTGCAATCGTGCAGGAGGTAAGGGAATGGGCCGAGGCAAACGGCACAAGCCTGAACCAGTATATACGCGACTGCCTTGAGGCGAAGTGCAGAGAGATTAACAACCGTCGCAAGAGGCTTG
>Ga0310786_10002544_pt1 | contig 27721 bp, 23 predicted proteins | sample AusTroGonzalo_MG_FD_203881 | JGI IMG/M metagenome (GOLD analysis project Ga0310786, IMG submission 203881) | Bovine rumen microbial communities from tropical cattle in Woodstock, Queensland, Australia - Gonzalo_03 (v2) (version 2) | ecosystem: Host-associated > Mammals > Digestive system >...
GTTCTTTTGCTTTACGCAGGTGCAAACATCTGCCTGATGTTCTGTCATGAGGCATGGATCGATGAGGCACAGGCCTGGGTGCTCGCAAAGCAGCTTTCGTGGACCCAGATCCCCGGACTGTGCGCATCGGAAGGACATCCGGTCCTCTGGTTCTATCTTTTGAAGATTACCATTCTGTCAGGTCTCCCCTTCAGATATTTCAGCATTATCAGTATAACTTTCATGACATTGGCTCTGGGAATATTCCTTTTCAGATCGGACTTTAACCCAATTTCAAAGATCCTCGTTGTTCTTTCGCCTTTGTTCTTCTACTACAACCCGATAATCTGCAGAAACTATTCGATCCTTATGGTCTTCATCTGCCTGCTCAGCGCGCTGTGGAAGAACAGGCACGATAAGCCTATCCTTTACGGGATCCTTTCTGCACTTCTGTTCCAGACCCATGTCCTGATCTTCGGTCTTGCGATCGGCTTTACACTCGAAATGTTCGTAAACCTCATCGTCAACAAAAAGCACAGGGACATCAAGCACTTCGGCGGCCTGTTCATATCGGCTGCGAGCTTCGTGCTTATGCTTATGGAGCTCAGGCAAAAATCCGGTTCCAAGAACTTCATAAACATTACCCCTGATTACCTGCTGAACAGGGTCAAAGACGGCAACTGGCTGTCACGCCTTATGACCATTTCCTTCACACTCGATTACGAAGGGATCAGGCTCGGAGTCGTAGTTCTGCTGGTAACTTTCATTTCACTTTTGGCATTCCTGTTCCTGGCTCTGGATAAGGATTTCAGAAAACAGTACATGTATGAGGGACTGGTTTATTTGTGCGGAATCGGCGTCTATCTGGGAATAGTCGTGTTCGTCAGGGATATAGGCCACATCCAGATGGCGATCGTTCTCTGCATGATAATCCTGTACTTCTGCTGGGTCATGCGCGGTGCGAAAAAAGGCGTTGTTTTCGAATTCATGCTGTTGCTCATGTGCGTTCCTTTGATCCCGAAGAGCCTTATATTTGATACGTATTACGACATAAAGCAGCCTTATTCCGGAAGCCAAGAGATCGTAAAGATAATAAACGACAACGTTGAAGACGGAAGCGTGATAATGATCAACAATCATTTTCTCTGCACGCCCGTAATCGCTTATCTTTCTGATTCGCCGAAGAATTACATTATCTGGGATCTCGAAAACAACAAGCAGTTTGTCATCCATAAATGGGGCGAAACATATCCGGTCTTTATTGACGAGAGCAATGTCGCCGAATATGCGGATAAGATCATCAAGGAAAACGGTTTTACAGGCAACGTCTATTATGTTAAGTGCAACGAGTATCTCCCGACGCTCCAGGACGGCAAAGTCCTTGTATCCGGTTTCTTCCGTGAGGGCACGGTGGTTTACGTTCCCGAGGTTCAGCAAAATGACCGTCTTGAACTGATAGACAAGAACAGGACACTGAATTACTGGAACGAGTATTACCTGCTCTATAAACTTAAGAATCAGGCAAGCAAATAAAAGGTCAGTATCTATGGATCAGCAATCTTCCCAAATGCAGCTTGACAAAAACCGGATAAAGAAAAGACGAACGGTTTTTAACATCGCTGTTCTTTTGTTATATATCTCGGCAAACATCTTTTTGATGCTTTGTCATGAAGCCTGGAGAGATGAATCTCAGGCCTGGATAATCGCTAAACAGTTATCATGGAAACAGATTCCCGGGATATGTGCATCTGAAGGTCACCCTTTTCTGTGGTTTTTTCTGATCAAGATCAGCATAGTCTTAGGTTTGCCTTTTAGATATTTCAGTGTAGTAAGCATTGTGTTAATGTCAATATCCGCGGGCATCCTGCTGTTTAAATCGAATTTTCATTGGGCCTCTAAGATACTGCTCATACTCTCACCGATGTTTTTCTACTACAATCCGGTAATCTGCAGAAACTACTCGCTTGTAATGCTTTTAGTGTGCCTGCTCTGCGCATTGTGGAATAAGAGACACGAAAAGCCATTGCTGTATGGACTTGTTACTGCGCTTCTGTTTCAGTCACATGTTTTGATCTTCGGTCTGGCTATAGGCTGTATGATCGATATGGGTTGCAATCTGTTAAAAAATAAAAGCGACAGGGAGCCCAAACATTTAGGCGGGATCCTCATTCCGTTATCAAGTTTTATCCTAATGATCTTGGAATTAAAACAATCACGCGGATCAAAAAACTTCATTAACATTACCCCCGACTTCCTTTTGGAAAGGATAACAGGCGGCAACTGGTCAATCCGTTTTTTATCACTGTCTTTCTCTTTGGATTACGACAATCTTAAGATCGGTTTTATCGTTGTGATAATCCCTATGATCATCCTTGCATTGTTCTTGTTTCTGTCTTTTGACAAGAGATTCAGAGAACAGAACTTAAGTGTAGGCTTATGTTATTTATTCAGTTTAGGTGTCTATTTTGGGATTGCATTATTGATCAGAAATCTGGATCACATACAGATGGCAATAGTTTTGTGGATGATCATCATGTTTCTTTGCTGGACATTGCGGGAATATGAAAAAGGCCATCTGTTCGAGATCATCCTGGTGTTCTTATGTGTTGTTTTCATCCCCAAGAGCATGATCATCGATCCATATAAAGATATAACAGGTTCTTACTCCGGAAGTAAGGAGATCGCGGATATCGTAGATAAAAACGTTGAAGATGGAAGCTTAATATTCGTAAACCACGATTATCTGACAACTTCTGTGATCGCTTATCTTTCAGACTCCGGGAAAAAATATGTATTCTGGGACATAGATAATGATCGTGAATTCACCATTCACAAATGGGGCGAAACCAACCCGGTTAACATTGACGAATTTAACATTGCGAAATATGCGGACGATGTTCTAAAACATAACAATTTTGCCGGTAAAGCTTATTACATTAAGGGTAATGAGTATCTTATAAAATTAAAGGATAATAAACTCCTCTTTTCGGGGTTGTCGAAAGAAAATAAGAATATCTATGTGCATGAAATAGAAGACAACAAACGGTTAGTCCTTATCGATAAGAACAAAGAAACCAACAGTTTGAGCGAGTACTATATACTGTATAAGTTTGAATGAAAAAAGCCCCGCACCAATGCGGGGCTTTTTAATCCGTGTTGCTTCTTTGGTTAAGATCAGAAACCCATGCCGAAGTTGCTGGTAACACCGAGCAGCTTTTCGAGCTCGTTAGGATCATAAGTAGCATCCATAGCGGTCTTCTTTGTAATGAGTCCCATACCAACGAGTCTTGTAAGATCGTTGTTGAGCGTATGCATTCCGACATGGCCGGCAGAAGCGATCGCGCCGGGGATCATCTGGATCTTATCTTCAAGGATAAGGCTCTTGATAGCACTGGTTCCGATCATGATCTCGTGTGTAAGAACACGTCCGTTGCCGTCAGCAGTTGGCAGGAGCTGCTGTGAGATAACGCCGCGGATGCAGTGAGCGAACTGGGAACGGATCGTTGCCTGCATTTCGATAGGTGAACCGTCGATGATCCTGTTGATGGTCTGTGCCGCACTCTGAGTATGCAGTGTGGAAAGAACGAGGTGTCCTGTCTCGGCTGCCGTGATGGCTGCGGAGATCGTAGCGAAGTCTCTCATCTCACCTACGAGGATTATATCCGGGTCCTCACGAAGAGCTGAAGTAAGAGCATAAGAGAACGAATCAACGTCACGGCCGATCTCACGCTGATGGATCATGGCACGGTTGTGGGGATAGATATACTCGATAGGATCCTCGATCGTGATAACGTGCTTTGCTACGTTCTTGTTGATGAAGTCAACGATAGCGGAAAGCGTGGTTGTCTTACCAGAGCCCGTAGGGCCTGTAACGAGGATGATGCCGTTGTTTGCAGTAGCAAGGGTCTTGAGGACTTCAGGGAGACCGAGAGCTTCAAACTCAGGGATCTCAGCCATGAGAAGACGGATGCTGCATGCGAGATTGTTACGCTGGTGGTATACGTTAGCTCTGATGCGGACACCGTTGTCGATCATACGTCCGACGTCAACATCCAGACCGGATTCAACCTTTGCGATCTCTTCATTGGTAAGGATCGCATAGATCATATCCTGTGCTTCTTCAGCAGTAGGACGCTCGTCCAGGATGTGGAGCATTCCGTATCTTCTTACTGCAAGATTGGTACCCTGGGTAATATGTACATCGGAACAGTCATGTGATATGGCGTAGTCCATAAGGTCTTCAAAAGTCATAGAGGTCACCTCCGTCAAAGTGTTGATTGTTTAGATTATAAATTATTTCTTATTTGTTTGATATAGAGTTTTCTTTAATTCCGCCTGATTTCCGCATTGACAACATAGGGGTCAAAGTCTACTATTAGTCCTTGTGAATTCTCACACTGTATTACGGGAAAATTGAAATGGAGGATTAAATCATGCGTAAAACGGTTGCAAGTGTTTTGGTTGTTATCATGGCTCTCTTCATGTTCGCTGGCTGCGGCAAGAAGACGATCGAGCAGCAGGTTAAGCCCGCTGAGCTTCAGAAGATGGTCGATGAGATGAAGGAGAACGCTACATTCAAGAGCGTTTACAAGGATGCTGCCATCGAGGTTAAGGAAAATACCATTACTTACAAGTATTGGTACAAGCAGGAGTTAACCGACGAGCAGATCGAGTCTGTAAAGGCTCAGCTTGAGAAGAGCGGTCTCGACAAGCAGATCGACAGCCTCAAGAGCACATTCAAGAAGTCAACAGGTATCGAGCCTGATTCCATCTCTTTCATCTACTACACAGCAGATGACAAGGAGATCGCAAACATCTCTAAGTAAGTCGTCCGGATAATTTCCACACGATTTCAAGCGCACGGTAACTTCGGTTGCTGTGCGTTTTTTCTTTCCATTCAATGTTCCTTGCCCCTCCTTTGTTTGCTGCCAAATTATCACAAGCAGTTGGGCCGTTCTGTTGCATAAGCGGCAACGGACCCCGGAAATGTTGCCCGCAGGCCACAAAGCCAAATCTCCAATAATAGGTGTATAATAATATTTATATTTTTTGACATTTGGTGGATGGATGGGCGAGCAGCAAGCAGTCACAAGTCAACTCAAGACCAGGGAAAGTATAAAGAAATGGGAATTCGTGCTATACATTCTCATTCTTTTGCTTTACGCTGCCGCAAATGTTTATCTGATGTTTTTCCATGAAGCATGGAGAGATGAGTCTCAGGCCTGGGTCATCGCAAAGCAGTTATCCTGGACACAGATCCCGGGTATTTGTGCATCAGAAGGTCATCCGTGTCTTTGGTTTTACATCCTTAAGATATGCATATCGTTTGGCCTTCCCTTCAGGTATTGCAGTGTTATCAGCATCTTTTTCATGACTTTGGCAGCAGGTGTATTACTGTTCAAGGCAGACTTTAAATGGTATTCGAAGATACTGATCATCCTCTCACCCTTGTTTTTCTACTATAATCCGGTAATCTGCAGGAACTATTCGGTCATCATGCTCCTGCTCTGTATACTTTGTACGCAGTGGAAAGACAGGCACGAAAAGCCTTTGTTATATGCCATCCCTGTAGTATTGCTTTTCCAGTCACACATTCTGATAACCGGTCTGGCCATAGGATGCATCCTGGATATGTGCATTAACCTTATCACCACCAAGAAGCACAGGGATCTTAAGCATTTCGCAGGTCTTTTCCTTTCGCTGGCAAGCTTTGCATTTATGCTCCTTGAATTAAGACAAAAACCGGGAGCAGAGCACTTCATTACGATCACCAAAGAATATATTTTTGACAGGCTCAAAGACAGCGAATGGCTATATCACTTAGAGTCGATCGCTTATAAATTGGATTATGCCGGTACCAAGGCCGGTTCAATTGTCTTACTGATCACTCTTTTATCACTTCTCCTGTTCTTGATCCTGTCCTTTGATCCGACATTCCGCAAAACGTATGGGAGTACAGCATTGGTGTTCTTATGCGCCTTAGGAGTTTATTTCGGGATTTCGGTCTTCGTCAGGGATATATCCCATATTCAGATGGCGATAGTATTAATCATGATCATCATGTTTTTCTGCTGGACATTACATGATTACAAGAAAGGCTTTTGGTTTGAGCTCGTTTTGGCCGTATTATGCCTAACATACATACCGAAGAGCCTGATCATCGATCCGTACAAAGATGTAATGGGCCATTATTCTGAAAGTAAAGTGTTGGCTGATCTGGTGGAGGAAAATGCCGAAAGCGGGAGTGTAATATTCGTAAACAATAATTTCCTTACGACTTCCATAATCGCATACCTCTCTGATTCCCCGAAAAACTTCACATTCTGGGATGCCGATAATGACGAAGAATTCCGCATCCACCGCTGGAGATCAAATAAGCAGTATCTCGATGAAACTGACATTGCGGAATATGCAAACAAAGCCATAAATAAAAACAATCTCAGCAAAAATGCCTATTTTGTCAGAGGCAACGTCATCATTCAGCCTAAACAGGAATACGATTCCCTGACGCTGATCGGTAGTTGTGAGGAACAAAATGTCTGGAAAGAGTATTATTGGTTATATAAAATCAGAACATAAATGGAGAGTGTAACATGAACCCGACAGATTTCAAATTATCAGTCGTTATACCCTGCTATAACGAAAAGAACAGCATTCACACCATCGTCGAGAAGGTGCTTGCAGCTCCCATCGCCAACAAGGAGATCATCGTTGTTGACGATAAGAGTACCGATGGCACAAGCGATATCCTCGATAAGGAGATCGCTCCGCTCGTCAGCAAGGTTATCCATCACGAGGTTAACCAGGGCAAAGGCGGCGCTCTCAGGACCGGCTTCCAGCACGCTACCGGCGATGTCGTAATCATCCAGGATGCCGATCTCGAATACGATCCGAACGAGTATCCTCTTACCGTCATGCCTATCGTAAACGGTGAGTGCGACGTATGTTACGGTTCACGTTTCCTCGGTCAGAAAGCCAAGGGTTACATGGCCAACCGTATGGCCAACAAATTCCTGACCGGACTTTCAAACATGTTTACCCATCTCCACTTAACCGATATGGAAACCTGCTATAAGACATTCAAGCGCGAAGTCATTCAGGCAGTCGACATCCAGGAAAACAGGTTCGGTTTCGAGCCTGAGATCACCGCGAAGATCGCTAAGATGAAGGTCAGGGTCAAGGAAGTTCCCATCTCCTACTATCCCCGTACCAATGAAGAAGGAAAGAAGATCGGATTCAAGGACGGCGTCAGGGCGATCGTCTGCATCTGGAAATACAGAAAAGGATAATAAAGATCATGAACGGCCAGATAAACTTATTCATTCCGGGAAGGCTTTGTCTGTTTGGAGAACATTCAGACTGGGCCGGTATGTACAGAACGGTCAATTCCGGCATCGTCAAAGGTACCGCCATTGTTTCCGGTACTGAACAGGGCATCTACGCAATTGCCGAAAAATCCGAAAAGTTTATCATGTGCACTTCCACAGAGGATAATGACAGCAAGTCCTGGGAATGCGAGATGGATACCGCATCACTCATTGCAGAAGCTCAGCTTGGCGGTTATTTCTCTTATGTTGCCGGCGTTGCTTCATACATAAACGACAACTATTCCGTCGGCGGCGTTAAGATCACTGTAACAAAACAGGATCTCCCCCAAAAGAGCGGTCTTTCATCATCAGCGGCCATCTGTGTTTTGGTTGCCCGTGCCTTTAACCAGCTTTACCACCTCAGGATGAATACCAAAGGCGAAATGCAGGCCGCTTACCGAGGAGAACAGCGTACGCCTTCCCGCTGCGGACGTCTGGACCAGGCATGCGCTTACGGCGTTAAGCCCGTTCTCATGGACTTTGACGGTGTTGAAGTCGACTCCAAGATGCTCCGCGTCGGAACCACTTTTCACTGGGTAATTGCCAACCTGATGGCCGGCAAAGACACGATCAAGATCCTCGCAGACCTCAACAAGGCTTATCCTTTCGCCAACAGCGAAAAAGATAAAATGGTCCAGGAAGCGCTCGGTACGGATAACCAGCGCATTGTCGGTCAGGCTGTTAAATATCTTGAGGAAGGTAAACCGGCAGAACTCGGCAGCCTGATGAAGGAAGCTCAGGACCTTTTCGATAAGAAGATCGCTCCCGCAAGTTCGGAACTGACCGCACCGGTCCTTCATTCTGTCCTGAACGATCCCGAGATCCAAAAATACATCTACGGAGCAAAGGGCGTTGGCTCACAGGGAGACGGAACAGTCCAGCTCCTTGCAAAGAGCGGAAAAGACGCTGCGGAACTGCAGAAGTATCTGCTCGAAAAGCGAAGCATGCCCTCTTTTGCGCTGACGTTAAAACCCGGACAGACGATCAAGAAAGCCATCATCCCGCTTGCCGGATTCGGAACCAGGGTCTTCCCTGCGACCAAGACAGTACGCAAGTGCTTCCTGCCTCTGCTTGATACTGACGGACTGCTTAAGCCTGCCCTCATGATCATGCTGGAACGTCTTCTCGAAGCCGGGATCGAAGATATCTGTCTCATTATCGGAGAAGACGAGCAAGAGGAGTTCGACCGTTTCTTCTCGCCCCTCCCGGAGGAATACCGCGAGAAGCTTCCTGATGAAAAAACAAAGTGCGAAGATTCGATTCTCATGATGCGTAAGCATATAAGCTATGTCTATCAGAAGGAACGCAAAGGTTTCGGCCACGCAGTCTGGCTTGCGAAACAGTTCACAGACAATGAGCCTGTTCTCTTGCTTCTCGGCGATTTCGTCTACCGTTCGAACACCGACATCAGCTGCTGCAAGCAGGTAATCGATGCCTATAAGGAATGCGGACTGACTCTGGTAAGCATCAACGAAGTCCCTGTGGAAAGAGTTGTTCATTACGGTATCATCCACGGCGTCTGGGACAATGACGAACAGACCATGATGAAGGTCGACAAGATGGTCGAAAAGCCCACAGACGATTACGCAAGAGAATATCTCGGAATACCTGACAAGAGCGGAGAAGAAAAGTTCTACGCAACTTTCGGCCAGTATGTTCTTACTCCGGAAGTATTCGAAGAACTCGATAAGCAGATCAGGTCCGATGAAGGTCCTTCAGAAGGAAATGAATACGGACTTACCGCTGCTCTTGATACGGTACGCGAAAAGCACGGCATGTACGCATTCGTACCTGACGGAAAATCTTATGATATCGGTCTGCCTGATGCATACCGTCAGACAATGTGGGATTTCTGCAAATAAGAGTGCCCGGAATAATACTTATTTAATCAATTTAAGCATGTTTTCGGGATCTTCTGCAGCTTTGACCTTATCATTAGCCATGACGATCATTCCATCTTCATCGATAAGGTAAGTCGTCCTTACTACTCCCATGGATACTTTGCCGTAATTCTTCTTTTCTTTCCAGACATCATAGGCTTGGATAACCTTTTTGTCGGGATCGGACAGCAATGTGAATCCGAGATTGTAATTCGTTTCAAATTTCTTGTGAGACGCAACGGAGTCTTTGCTTATCCCGATAACAACTGCACCTTTTGATCTTATCTGCGGCAGTCTTTCAGAGAAACCGCAAGCCTGCTTTGTACATCCGGAGGTATTGTCCTTCGGGTAAAAATACAGGATCACTTTCTTGCCTTTGTAATCAGATAACTTGTGGGTCTTTCCGTTCTGATCTTCCAATTCAAAATCAGGTGCTTTTGTTCCGATATTTAGCATATTAAGGACCTCGTATGGATTATTAGTTCAAATAATCCTTTGCATTAAACTTTTCTTCTTTCTTTACCTTTTCGTTTTTACCCGGCTCTGACTCCATTACGTAAGTCTCTCCGGTAGCGCGGTCAATATAAAAGTAAACGTGTGCTGCCGTATATGAACGCCAATCGACTACCACTGTTTCATCATTTGTCTGGGTCTCGTCAATATACCAATAGCTGGGAGCATCGCCTGAAGGCTTGTCCTGTCCGTATTCTTTGTAAAGATAATTCGTGATAGCGTTAAGAGCCTGTTCATTCGTAAGCAGGGCCTGTGCCGCAGTGCTTGTCACACTTGTTGCAGAAGCAGTTGTCCCGTAGTTTCCGGGTGCTCTGTTGCAAGCAGCTAATGAAAACATAATACCGGCCATAAGGACCATTGATATCAGTTTTCTGTTCATGCAGTTTCCTCCAAACATACTATGTTCATTAAAAAGGGATTCATTCAGCAAAGAATCCCCCATAATTATAGTCCCGCTCCGATATGATGAAGCATTAAAACCTGCACAAATCATTTCTTCAAAAACAGTTGCTTTTGTTAGCACTCTCCTCTTGCGAGTGCTAATCATCGTACTATAATGAGGTCGAACACAAAGAACGAAGATCAATAGATCAGACCTCCGCTCGAAATGCTCGGATAACAACATTCAAAGGAGATGATTTATATGTTGATGTCCGGATTATTTGGAGAAGATTTATTTGATGAGTTTTGGGGTTTCCCTTCACACGAGCTGGCCAACATTGACAAGCGTCTTTACGGAAAACATGCCCGCCACATGATGGAGACCGACGTTCACGAGACAGAGACAGATTACGAGCTCGAAATGAACCTCCCCGGCTTTAAGAAAGATCAGATCAACGTTAAGCTCGAAGATGGTTACATGACCATCAGTGCTTCCAAGGATCACGATCAGGAAAAGAAAGACCGCCACGGTAAGATCATCCGTCAGGAAAGATATTCCGGTGCCATGCAGCGTAGTTTCTATGTTGGCGAAGGCGTAAAGGTCGAGGACGTTAAAGCCAAATTCGAAGACGGCGTCTTAAAGCTCTGCATACCGAAAAAGGATCTTAAGGAACTTCCTGCGAACAATACAATTGCCATTGAAGGCTGACAGAAAATTTGCCCATACTTCCCGCACTCCCACTCATACATACAACAGCGGCCGGATCTCATATCCGGCCGTTGCTTATATATTTTGCATAACAGCATGGTTAAAGGATCTTATTCAAAAACTCCGAACCATAAACCACAACAAATAAACCGCCAAATGCGGTTGCTGCGGCAATCAGCAATGAGATCAGGATGACCCACCAACGCCATTCTTTCACCTTTTTAACACCGACTGCGATCTGAACGATTGTCAGTATTATGTAGATGGCGGATCCGATGCAGAAGATCATGCCCGCTAAAGAGTCATCGCTATTATGATAGAAGTCGAATTTTGTGTTTTTAAGTGTCAGATACCAGATGGCCGATGAAAGAATAAGTGACCAGATTATTTGAATGATGAAATACGCAGGTTTTTTCATAGAATGATTCCTCCTTATTCGCTGATCTTTTTCACAGCGGCCGGAACTAACTTTGCACTGTTTATTTGTTCCGTGATCACTTGCAACGGATGTGCAGTCTCGCTTCATTATTCAATTCATCTTAGCTTTGATCACGTTTAATTTGAAACCTGAAGTATCACGAACCTGCAGCTTCCGTCTTTATATTCTAAGATACTGTATTCCCAAGTCCAATATTTTTCTGATTCATTTACGGAACTGAAATCGAGAGCGAGAACTGACGCCCTGCTTGAAGAAGGACATACTTTAGCGATCTCGTATTTGGCCGTAAAAAAGGAAGTCCCTGCTTCCAGGGACTTCCATAAAGTTTTTTATGCCAAGCGAGCAATACGCTGATTGCGGACTTCCGCAAATACTAAGCGAGAGTTATCTTCGAGCGGACTTCCGCACAAGCCCGCTTGCGGGCGCGGAGGACTGTAGCGAGGAGATGACTCGAGCTTACTCGTACTCCACCGTAGCAGTCGGCTTCGGCGTGTAATCGTACAATACTCTGTTAATTCCCGGAACTTCGTGTGTAATACGCTCTGTGATCTTGCACATGAGATCGTAGCCGATGGGCTCAACAGTGCACTTAACTACGTCGGTCGTGTTGATCGCACGTACGATGCAGAGCCATTCGAAAGCTCTCTTGCCGTCCTTGATACCTGTGGACTTGAAGTCGGGAACAACTGTGAAATACTGCCAGACTTTGCCTGCAAGGCCTGCCTTTTCGAACTCTTCACGAAGGATAGCGTCAGATTCTCTGACTGCTTCGAGTCTGTCTCTTGTGATGGCACCGGGGCATCTTACGCCAAGTCCCGGACCAGGGAAAGGCTGACGGTAAACCATCTTGTCAGGAAGACCCAGAGCTGAACCAACTACGCGGACCTCATCCTTGTAAAGATACTTAACGGGCTCAACAAGCTCGAAATCGAGTTCCGGAGGAAGACCGCCGACGTTGTGGTGAGCCTTGATCCCCTGCTCACTCTCGAGGATATCGGGATAGATTGTTCCCTGTGCGAGGTAAGCGATGCCGTCAAGCTTTGCTGCTTCTTCAGCGAATACCTTGATGAACTCTTCGCCGATGATGTGACGCTTCTTCTCAGGATCTGTAACGCCTGCGAGGAGATCTAAGAATCTGTCGACTGCGTCAACATAGATGAGGTTTGCACCGAGCTCGTCCTTGAAGACTTTGCATACCATCTCAGGTTCGCCCTTACGCAGGAGGCCGTGGTTAACGTGAACGCAGACGAGATTGCTGCCGATAGCTTTAATAAGGAGTGCTGCAACTACTGAAGAATCAACGCCGCCGGAGAGCGCCAGGAGTACCTTCTTGTCTCCGACCTGCTCTTTGATGGCCTTGATCTGATCTTCGATAAAAGCGTCTGCCAAGGCTTTTGTATTGATTCTCTTAAGGGATGCGGGTCTTACGTCTGCCATATGTAAAGCCTCCAATGTAAAAAATATTGACTAAATCATTTTACAATATTGTGCAGAAGTTTAGGGTTACAAATGATAAAATCAGATAACCTTTTTATTGTTTTCAAGGAGAATAATATATATGCGTAAGACAAAGATCATCTGCACCATCGGCCCCGCGTCTGATAACGAAGAGACATTATCCAGGATGTGCGAAGCGGGAATGAACGTCGCAAGACTTAATTTCTCGCACGGAACACACGAACAACATCAGGAGAAGATCGACCTCATCAAGAGAGTCAGAGAGAAGATGAATCTCCCTATTGCCATCATGCTCGACACAAAGGGTCCCGAGTACAGGATCAAGACATTCAAGAATCACAAGGTCGAACTCGTTGACGGTCAGACCTTTACTCTTACGACAGACGATATCGAAGGCGACGAGACAAGAGTTTCCGTCACATATAAGCTCCTTCCCGAGCAGCTCAATCCGGGCGACAGAGTCCTCATCAACAACGGACTCGTTATCCTCGAGGTTAAGGGCGTTGCAGGAACAGACGTTATCTGCGACGTAGTCGTAGGCGGTGTTCTCTCCGACCAGAAATCAATGAACTTCCCCAACAAGGTAATGCAGGGTCCCTTCCTCAGCGAGCAGGATAAGAGCGACCTTCTTTTCGGCATCCAGAACGACATCGATTTCGTTGCAGCTTCATTCGTATCCTGCAAAGAGGACATGATCGAAATGCGCGAATTCCTTGACGCTAACGGCGGCGAGGACATCGAAGTAATCGCAAAGATCGAGAACCGTGCAGGCGTTGACAACATCGATGAGATCTCTGAATACTGCGCAGGCATCATGATCGCAAGAGGTGACCTGGGCGTTGAGATCCCGTTCCACGAGGTTCCGAGCGTTCAGAAGCAGCTCATCAAGCGCTGCAGACTTTTAGGCCGCCGCGTTATCACAGCAACCGAGATGCTCGAGTCCATGATCAACAACCCGAGACCTACAAGAGCTGAGATCTCCGACGTCGCAAATGCAGTTTACGACGGTTCTTCTGCGATCATGCTCTCCGGTGAATCCGCTGCAGGCAAATATCCTGTTGAGGCTGTCCAGACAATGTCCCAGGTTGCCGAGTACACAGAGATGCACATCAACTATAAGGACCGCTTCTACAAGCAGGACTTCAAGATCAGAAACAACCTTGACGCTATCTCTCACGCTACATGCCAGATGGCTATCGACGTAGGCGCTAAGGCTATCGTCGTTCACTCCAGAAGCGGCGTCACCGCAAGGATGGTATCCCGTTTCAGATGCCCTATCGATATCGTCGGAATGACAACTTCCGAAAGGATCTGGAGAAGACTTAACCTCAGCTGGGGCGTCATCCCGATCCTCAATGAAGAGTTCAATTCCACGGACGTAATGTTCTATCACGGTCTCAATGTAGCCGTAGATATCCTCGGTCTCGAAAAGGGTGACAACGTCGTAATGACAGGCGGTCTCATCAACGGTACTGCCGGCAATACCAACACGATCAAAGTCGAAACAGTCTGACACTTAACAAGCGGAGGGGGAACGGGTGACAGGCAGGCAGACAGCTCTGTACATTTTCAGGAAGGTTTTCGAGCTTATTGCGACCCTCCTTCTTGTTTCGATGTTCACGTTCCTCGCTTTTTCGGTAATCCCGGGTGACACTGCGCGTGTAATGCTTGGCGCAAACGCCACAACAGAACAGGTCGAAGCACTCAGGATCGAACTCGGTCTCGACAAGCCCCTGATAGTCCGCTACGTCACATGGCTAGGCGGAGCGTTCACCGGACATCTCGGAAACTCCTCGCAGTACAGAACGAGCGTATCAGGACTTATCGTAAGCCGTCTTCCCGTAACTTTGGGAATGAGTATCCTTGCTTTCATCATGATCATCGCGATCTCGTATCCGCTCGCGATACTGAGTTCAAGACGTCCCGGAAAGCTTGCAGATCAGATCTGCTCGGTACTGGGCCACGTGCTTTTCGCGATCCCGCCTTTCGTATTATCCCTCCTGCTCATACTGATATTCGGAAGCATCCTGAAGAATTTCACCATCGGCAATTATGTTGCTCCCAACGTAAATTTCGGCATATATCTGCAGAGTCTCCTGCTGCCCGCGTTTGCGATCGCCCTGCCGAAGATCGCCATGACCTTCAAGTTCTTAAGGTCATCGATCATCGAGCAGAAAGCCTCCGATTACGTTGCCACTGCAAAGAGCCACGGACTTTCCGATATAAAGATCATGTTCAGGCATATCCTTCCGAATTCCAACGTTTCTTCGATCACTATCATTTCACTCGTCCTGTCTGACATCCTTGGCGGAAGCCTTATCGTCGAACAGGTATTCAACCTCCCGGGGCTCGGGCGTCTGCTTCTTTCCGCGATATCCCAGCGCGATTTCCCGCTTCTGTCGGGAATAGTCTTCTATCTGGCGCTCGTAACAGTCCTGCTTTATTTCGCCGCTGACATCTTCTCAAGCCTGTCAGATCCGCGCATCAGGTTAAGCTAAACGGGAGGGTATGAACTTGAACAAGAACTCAGTATCCACCCGCGCAAAAAGATTCTACATCGTCGGACTCATCCTTCTGTCCGTCGTGGTCATTGCATTCCTGGCATCGCTTTTCTGGACACCTTACGATCCTTATACCACGGATGCTGCATCAAAGCTTCTGCCTCCTTCCGCGGCACATCCTTTCGGAACGGATAACTTCGGAAGAGACGTTCTGTCGCGAGTAATGTGCGCCGCCAAGTTCACGGTCTTCATCTCCGTATCAGGCGTTGCCATAGCACTGATCCTCGGTACGGTAACAGGTCTTCCCGCAGGCTATTTCGGCGGTTTCACCGACAGATCGATAATGCTCGTAAACAACAGCATAATGTGCTTCCCGGGCATCCTCCTTGCACTCGTTGCAGTGGCGGTTTTCGGTGCGTCTATGTTCAACGTCGTCTGGGCATTAGGCCTTGTTTTCGCGCCTACTTACGCAAGGGTCTACAGGTCGGGAACGCTTGAGATAAAAGAGTACGACTACATCACGCATGCCCGCGTAATGGGTATCAGACCCATAAGGATAATGATCCTTCATATCCTTCCGAACCTTGTTCCGCAGCTCCTTCCGGCAACGGTAATAGGACTTGCGAACATGACTCTTTTCGAGTCCGGAATGAGTTATCTGGGTCTTGGAGTACAGCCGCCTGACGCTTCATTCGGCAAGATGCTCGCAGAGAGCCAGGCATACATAAGAGTCGCTCCGTGGCTCGTCGTCTTCCCTTCACTGATGCTCGTCTTCTACATTCTGGGACTCTATTTTGTTTCAGAGGGCATGAGAGTATCGTTCACGAAAGGAGGCGGTTCCTGATGGCCAGGCACATACACGTCGTTAAGGTTCACCACCTCACTCTTTCGTTCCCTACAAGAAAGAATCCGAATCCTAAGCCGGTATTGGATGACGTCGATTTCGGCATAAGGGACGGCGAGATCTTAGGTCTCATCGGCAACTCCGGAAGCGGAAAGACTATGACCTCTCTTGCAATAGCAGGACTTCTTCCCGATGGCGCTCACATCACCGAAGGCTCGATCAAATTCCAGGGCGAAGACCTGCTGACAATGAATCCCAAAGCACGCAGAAAGATGCTCGGAAGCGACATCGGCATGATCTTCCAGGAGCCTTCTACTGCCTTGGATCCTCTCATGAAGGTCGGAAAGAATCTCGACGAGGTTCTTGTAGCCCATGGCATAAAAGATCCGAAACAGCGCCGAGAGAGCATCCTCAAAATGATGACCACGGTCGGATTTACCAACCCTGAAGAGATCTACGAACGCTACCCTCACCAGCTTTCCGGCGGACAGCGTCAGCGCGTCCTCATAGCGGGCGCCGCTCTTCTTGCACCGAAGCTTCTCATCTGTGATGAACCTACATCATCGCTTGATACGGTCACGACCGTGCAGATCTTAGACCTCCTCAAGGACCTCTGCAGAAAGCTTCACATGACGATCCTCTTCATATCACACGATCTCTCCGCAGTCAGGAATTTCTGCGACAGGGTCATGGTAATGAAGGACGGAAAGATAGTAGACAAAGACACGACATCGGATATCCTTACCAATCCGAAAAACGCATATACCGCAGAGCTCCTTACCAACGCAAAGCTCGATCCGAGAATGCTCGGCATTGAGCGCGCACACGTCGACTATTCATCAAGTCCCGTGCTTACGGCCAAAGGCATCACTGCGGGCTATCGTGATTCCAGATTCGGTAAAGGCTCTGAAAACAAGGTCCTCAAGGGCGTTGATCTTGAGATATATCCTCATGAGATCTTAGGACTCATCGGAAGTTCCGGATGCGGAAAGACAACACTCATCAGATCGCTTCTGGGACTCCTCCCGCACGAGGGAACAGCAACGGTTTTGGGGAAGCGAACCGGTGCCGTCTTCCAGGATCCCGTCTCATGCCTAAACCCGGCTCACACCGTAAAGTGGCATCTGAACGAAGCACTGCGAGTATACGAAAAGAAACTTACAAAAGAAGAACGCATGGCGAAGATAATCGCCGCGCTCGAAGAAGCAGGCCTCAACGAAGACTTCCTCTTAAGAAAGCCATATCAGCTTTCTGGCGGCCAGAGACAGCGTGTCGCGATCGCGATGTGCCTTATTATGAACCCGGGGCTGATAATCGCAGACGAACCTTTCTCATCGCTTGACGCAAGTTCGTCAGCAGAGATCTTAAAACTTCTGACTGACATCAACAGAGAACGCGGAACGTCCTTCCTGCTCGTCACTCACAATATCCATATCATCAGGCAGATTGCGCCGCGCGTAGTAGTTATGCATGACGGAAAGATCTGTGAATCAGGACTTACAAACGAAGTGTTGAACAATCCCAAAGACCCTGCAACGGTCAAGTTGCTCAATGCAGAAACGAAGCTTCACGGAGCCTGATATCACCACAAAAAATAACTATAAAATTAAGGACGGCTGCCTCAGGAGAAGCAGCCGTTCTTAAGGGTGATCTATATAAAGCATTCACTTTATATTGATTACATTGTAAGGTTTACAATTGTTAAGTTCTTCACCAAATTGAAGACAAATTTCAACAGAATTATTAACTAAAAATTAAGGGGTGAGCGGCACTTGAAAAGAAAAACGCTCCGGTTTTCCGGAGCGTTTCGGTTATCAGATTAAATTGTCTTTCAATCCGGTTTTTCTCTAAATCTTATTTCTTATATTCAGTATATTCTATTACTTTGATATCAGCTGCCTTGTCTCCGTCGATCTTAAACATCATCTGAATGCTGTTTCCAGGAGGATTGTCTTTGTACTGATTCGCTGTGTAATTGAACGTATAAGTGCCATCACCATTGTCTGTAACAGAATATCTCCAATCCTGGCACTGATAGTACAGAACCTTACCAGATACTGAAACTGTAAAACTCTGAACATCTGTTGAACCAAATGAAATGTTACCTTGAGAAGTTGTATCCGGAACATTTGAACCCCACGGATTCTCTCTATGGTCATTTGCATCCCAGTGTGTACCTGATTGTGTTGAGAAACTACCAGAAGATGGGCCTGCACCACTATAAGTCTTTGTCGTACCCTGTGTGGAATTTCCAGAAGCAGCTGTGCTTTCGGTTGTACTTTCAGCAGTTGTTCCTGTTGCTTCTGTAGTATTACCGTTGTTGGTGTTGCTGTTGTTATTGTTATTGTTATTATTGTTGTTATTGTTGTTGTTTGTCGCTTCGGTTTCAGCGCCGCCGTTTCCGCCGTTGTTTCCAGTTGCAAGAGTCTCTGTCTCATGAGGGTTGTTGTTAACTGTACCCTTCTTCTCATTAACTTTCTGGACTGCGTCAGCCTCAAAGTCAGCATTTTTTGCAACGAGTTGGTTTGCAGCTGTCTTTGATCTGTTGATCATTGATGCGATACCGATCATGGTAGCACCGGAGAGTACAACAACTATGGCTACGACCAATAAGATCTCGGCTAATGAAAAGCCTTTTTTGTTCTTCAATAAGTTCTTCATAATGATCACACCTTCTCTCTTTCGAAAATTAAACATCCCACATGCTTTGATTATAGAAACTGTACCTTCATTATTCAATCACATTTCTTCACAATTCAATAAAGTATCAAATAATAAACCATAAAGAATGTGTTACGAAATCATTGCCTTCACAGATTTTATCAATAATTCCTTATTATTTGCTACATTTCCTGATAAATAGTCATTAAAAAGTAAATCTAAGATCTTTCCCACTTCAGGCCCCTTGGGGCAGCCCAGAGAGATAATGTCATTGCCGGATATCTCCAGTTCTTTGACTGAAAATACGGCCCCGCTTTCCTTGAGTTCTTCCGCGATCACTGACATGTACTCCAGCTTTTCGAGCCTCTTCTTACCAAGTTCCGAATGCGCCATGATGTCGGCTTTCTGGAGAACTTTGAGTTTTTCGTAAAGATCCGGACCAACCTTGCAAAGGACCTTATGGACCGCAGGCCTCTCCGGCGGAGTGTACACGTCATGGAACTCGACCAGCCTGCAGACATCTTCAGTAAACTTTTTTGAGTACTTTAATTCAGTCAGGACGCGTTCTGCTATCCTTCTGCCTGCTTCCGGATGGCCTTTCATGTGGGCTACTCCGTTTGCGTTGATCCTGAAGCACTCAGGCTTTCCGAGATCGTGAAGAAGCGCTGCCATCGCCAGAACGGGATCTCTTGAAGGCTGGGCACCCTCATGTTCTTCAAGCGGGATGCCGTCCAAGACAGCCAGTATATGTTCAAGACAGTCTCTGTCATGAAACTTCGTCTGCTGGTCAAAGCCATGGCAAAGGGCAATCTCGGGTATGATCACGCTCATTATCTTCCAGCAGCGTCTGATCACAGAAGATGCATGCATGCCGCAAACGATGCCCGTCAGCTCGGCTGCGATCCTTTCGGCTGAGATCTTCTTCAGTTCATCAGCACATTTTTCCATGGCGTTGAATGTCCCGTCTTCGATCTCAAATCCGAAACGGGAAGCAAACCTCATAGCGCGGAGTATGCGCAGAGCGTCTTCTCCGAAACGTTCCTCAGGCACTCCCACCGTCCTTATGATGCTCTTTTCGAGATCGCTGATGCCGCCGGTGATGTCCTTTACACTGCCGTCTTTTTCCATGTAGAGGGAGTTGACCGTAAAGTCCCTCCTCATGACGTCTTCTTCAATGCTGCGTGTAAACCTGACCGAATCCGGGCGCCTTAAATCCGAATACTCTCCGTCCACGCGGAAAGTCGTGATCTCGATATTGCCCTCGTCAGTGATCGCGGTAACTGTGCCGTGAACGCTCGCGTTATCTATATGTCTGATGCCCGCAGAGGCCAGTACCTGTATCGTTTCATCGGGGTAAGATGACGAAGAAATGTCAAAATCGTGGGGTTTCAGGCCCAGGAGCATGTCTCTTACCGCTCCTCCGACTATGTAGGCCTCATAGCCTGAAGACTCCAAAAGGCCCAGTATCATTGATACAGAGCCGGGTATGGGATTGCTTTTCCCTGATCTTTCAAAAACCCCTGGAACCATGCGCAAATTATATCAAATCGTAATATTTAAAGAATATGTATTACCTTAAAATTATTATAGATTTTCAGCTTTCAGGGGGGCGCCATGTATCTTACAAAGGAACCAGCAGGCATTGAGTCAGTCGTATTTGAAGAAAATACTCTCAAGATCAGATGCGGATGCCGTACTTTCGAACGCGGCATCACTTCAAGTCAGAAACGCCAGATCCCGGTTCCCGGAAAGATGATAATCGAGCTTTTCTCACCCGTAAGCAAGGTAATATCCGTCAGGATAAAGAATCATAACGTTACTCCCAGAGCAAAGCGTTCCACATTGTTTGACATAAGGCCGAACAACACCGGCGAAGTCGAACAGAATGATAACGAGATCATCTTCAAGTCAGGCGGACTTGAAGCGAGGATCCCCAAGAGCGGCAACCTCACCATCAGGTTCTTCTATGAAGGAGTGCTCCTGACCTATGCAAACCCCGACGGGGGAATCGTCTATAAGACAAATGCCGGCGCAGGTTCAGATTACAGGGTCGACGCTTCCTCTTCAATGATCGGCGCGTCCATGATGATGTTCCATAACGAAAAGATCTACGGCCTGGGCGGCGCTGCAAGCTCAATAGTAAGAAACGGTTCTTCCGTCAGGACGAACCGCTGCGGAAGACTTAACGGGACCGAGGGCATTCCTTTCTATATCTCTACTTCAGGCTACGGTCTCCTGGTAAACTCATCCGGAAGCACGAGATTCCACATCGGAACGGACGGACTTTCAACTTCGTTCTGCACCAAGAACGAGAGCCTTGAATACGACATCATGGCAGGCGATGACATGAGCGCCATTTTCGGAGCTTATTCGCAGATCACCGGGCTTTCGAATCCTGCTCCCGAAACATGCGCGACCGGCGCTCCGGTAATCCTGGACAGCAGTTTCCGCTCATCAGCAGACTCTGTATTAAACGTTGTTGCTAAAGCAAAAGACGCCGGCCTCCATATAAGCGAGGTATGGCTCGGCAACACATGGCATCCGCAGTCCGATCCTTACGGTTTCGACTGGGACAAGTCGAGATTCCCCGAACCCGAACAGTTCGCACGCGCTCTGCATGAATTCGGTACTCTCCTTTGCTTATCCGTAAATCCTTATATCTCAGAGAACTCACCCCAGTACGATGACGTTCTCGATGGAGGGTGCCTCCTGTCCGACAAGAACGGAAACGCAGTACTTTGCGATACTCCGTCAGGAAGCGTTGGCATCATCGATATGAGAAATCCCCAAGGCAGGAGCTGGCTCATCAATGCTTTCGACATGATCTCCAAAAAGGGATGCGACAGATTTGAAGTCGACTATTGCGGCGCATACAGCGACATCTTCGCTGATGCGATCGGCGAACGCGGAGAAGAATACATGGCTTCATTTGCAGAGCTCGTCAACGCCGCTGCTGCAGATACGATCTTAAGAACAAGGGGGAGATTCGGAAGTTTCATCATCGCGGATTCCGTCAGTGCAGGTGACAGAAAGACATTCTTCAGAAATGTAACTCCCCAGAGCACACCCGGTTTCCCCGCGCTTGCTGCGACGCTCAGAAATGCTATCTCCTACGGCATGTCCGGACTCACATCGGTCAACATCGATGTCCCTGATGTCGCTACGCAGGACCCCCTTCTTTTCACGCGCTGGCTTCAGCTTGCATCTTTCGCTCCGCACTTCAGACTGCGCTGCACCAATTCGATAGCAGGCGGCGACCCGTCCGCTTTTTCACAGCTCAAGATGCTTACCGAGATCAGGACGGGCCTTGCTCCATATCTTTACTCGACGATCTGCGAAGGCGTCAAATACGGCATTCCCGCAATGCGCGCAATGGTAATGGAATTCCCTAACGACCTCGCAGCCATGGGCGCTGAGAATCAGTACATGCTCGGATCCTCACTAATGGTCTGCCCTGTCCTCACAAGAAACGGACAGGTCGCAGTATATGTTCCTTCAGGCATCTGGACGGACTTCATGACAAGGGAAAAGATCCGCGGACCCAAGTATCTCGTAAAGAACGTCGATTCAGATACAATACCTGTTTTCGTGCGTCCTAACTCGATCCTTGTTACAAGGAGTTCTGATTCACATCACGAAACGGGAATACTGGACGGCCTGACCTTCACGTGCTTCGAGCTCGCTCCGGGTTCTGTCACAGGATGCGAGGTCTTCGGCGAGGACGGCCATACTTCAGGCGTCATCAGGATCACGACCGGCAACAACAGGATAACCGTTCATACGGACGGTTTCGGACGCAATAAGAGGATCGTTCTTTCAGACATCGTAAACGTTGTAAGCGTATCTGAATCGATGCCCGAGCAGACGCAGTTCGGCACCATGATCGAATTCTCTGGCAACGAACTGATAATCGGTCTCGGCTGATATTACTGGTTCAGGAAATCAATGACATCACGGATGTAATCACCGCTTACGGGCTCGTTTAAGAGCTCATGGCGGTATGCTCCGTAGTTTCTTGCGTGCGCACGCGCGCCGTAATGCTTCATTTTCGAGAAGACCTTTTCAACGCCTTTTCCATAACCTCCGACAGGATCCTCGGTCGCATATGCAAAAAGGCAGGGCGATTCGGAAAGGTTCCCAAAAGCCTTGGAACTCTGGATAAAACTTACATAATTGAAAAGCACGGAAAATCCGCCGTTGGTAAAACCGAATCCGCACATCGGATCTGCGGCATATGCCTTAACCTCTTCCGGGTCTGTTGATATCCAGTCGAAAGGAGTCGCGGGGTTTTCAATGCGTTTTAAGTAACTGCCGAAAGCGATCGCTTCGAGTAGCTTGTTGTTCTTTTTCGCGCATCCGAACAAACAGGCGGTCCCTGCCATGAACCTGCCGAATCCTACAGCGGGATTGGGACCCATCGTTGATGAGAAAACAAACTTGGAAAACTCGCAGGCATATTCCGGAGTCGAAAAGATCGCGCGCACAACAAACGATCCCATCGAGTGACCATAAAGATAGTACGGAACATCCTCACCGAATCTTACGCGGGCGAGCCTGTGCATCTCCATGACATCCTTGAGAGTATCAGAAGCGGCCTTCCCGCCTTTTCCGAAATAGCCTTTCGGATATCCGATACTCTGATTGAGCTCATATGTCTTTCCATGGCCCTGCATGTCAATTCCGCAGACATGGAATCCTGCGGCGTTCAGACTTTCGATGAACTTTTCATATCGCGCCAGATATTCGGCCATTCCGTGGCAGATCTGTACGACGCCCTTTATCTCACCGGCAGACGAAGGATAGTAGAATCCTGCTATCTTCGCGCCGTTTCCGTTGGCGGCATCGAATACAACTGTTTCAGGAACCGGACCGGCCATATAAGCTCTCCTTTGCCTTTTGTATGAATTTTATCATCTTTTAATATAGTAATGATAAAATACATTAATTGATTTGAACGTTTTTCGTGATTCGGGAGGACACTCATGTTTGAGATAGTAGCCAAAAAGCAGCTTGGAACCAACGTCTGGTATATGGAAGTCGTTGCTCCGCTCGTAGCGGGCAAGGCAATGCCGGGCCAGTTCCTTATCGTACGTGTGGATAACGAGGGTGAGCGAATCCCCCTTACCGTTTGCGATTACGACCGCGAAAAGGGAATCGTTACGATAGTTTTCGCTACTGTCGGAGCAGAGACAGAAAGAATGTCCCGTCTTAATGTCGGTGACTGTTTTGCTGATGTCGTAGGTCCCTTGGGAAGACCCTCCGATCTCACGGAAATGCCGATCGAAGAACTCAAGAAGAAAAAGATCCTATTTATCGCGGGCGGCGTAGGTACCGCTCCGGTCTATAACCAGCTTAAATGGCTTCACGAAAACGGCGTTGAGGTCGACTGCATCCAGGGTGCGAGAACAAAAGACCTTCTCATCCTCGAAGATGAGATGAAGTCAGTTACGAAGAACCTTTATTTCGCGACCGATGACGGCTCATACGGAATCCACGGCAACGTCTGTGTCGCTTTGCAGCAGCTCTGGGACGAAGACGTTCGCTACGATCACTGCGTCGTTATCGGACCTGTCATCATGATGAAGTTCGCATGCCAGCTCACCAAGAAACTTGGCATCCACACGATAATCTCAATGAACACGATAATGGTCGACGGCACCGGAATGTGCGGCGCCTGCAGGCTTTTGGTAGGCGGTCAGGTCAAGTTCGCATGTGTCGACGGCCCTGAGTTTGACGGCTGGGAAGTAGATTTCGATCAGGCTATGCAGCGTTCACGTTTGTACAAGACAGAAGAAGGCAGGCTCCTGCTTAAGCTTCACGAAGGCGACACGCACCACGGCGGCTGCGGAGTCTGTTCCTGATCCCGGGAACTGGTATAAGGAGAATTTATATGGAAATAGACGTTTTAAAGAAAGTACCGGTTTCAGAGCAGGATCCCAAGGTCCGTGCGGCCAACTTCGATGAGGTCAACCTTGGTTATACAAAAGAAGAAGCAATGCTCGAGGCAACACGATGCCTTAACTGCAAGAACGCGCGCTGCATCTCAGGGTGCCCCGTTAATATCAACATTCCCGCATTCATCGCCAAGGTAAAAGACGGCGACGTCAAAGGCGCTTACGAAGTAATCTCGCAGTCTTCCGCGCTGCCGGCAGTATGCGGTCGTGTCTGCCCCCAGGAAACGCAGTGCGAGGCGCAGTGCATCCGCGGTATCAAGGGTGAAGCTGTTTCCATCGGACGTCTCGAAAGATTCGTCGCTGACTCTGCAAAGGAAATGGGCATCAAGCCCCAGCTCCCTTCTGACATGGTCAAAAAGAACAAAAAAGTAGCCATCATCGGCGCAGGCCCTTCAGGTCTTACTTGTGCAGGCGACCTTGCAAAACTCGGCTATGATGTAACCATCTTTGAGGCTCTTCACAAAGCAGGCGGCGTTCTTGTTTACGGTATCCCAGAGTTCCGTCTCCCCAAGGAAAAGGTTGTTGCAAAGGAAGTTGAAAACGTTAAAGCTCTGGGCGTTAAGATCGTAACTGATGCCGTCATCGGCCGCGCTCTTACCATTGACGATCTTTTCGAGAAGGAAGGTTTTTCTGCAGTATTCGTCGGTTCAGGAGCAGGTCTTCCCCGCTTCATGAACATTCCCGGTGAGCAGTCACTCGGTGTTTTCTCCGCTAATGAATACCTCACTAGATCCAATCTCATGGGCGCTTTCTCTGAAGATTCACGTACACCAATCATGAGAGCAAAGAAGGCCGTCATCGTAGGCGGAGGCAACGTTGCAATGGACGCTGCCCGTACAGCAAAGAGACTCGGTGCTGAAGTCCACGTCGTATACCGCCGTTCAGAGGCAGAACTCCCTGCACGTGCCGAAGAAGTACATCACGCAAAAGAAGAAGGCATCATATTTGATCTGCTCACCAACCCCGTCGAGATCCTCGCTGACGAGAACGGCTGGGTAACAGGCTGCAAATGCATCCGCATGGAATTGGGTGAGCCTGATGCTTCAGGCAGAAGAAGCCCTGTTGAAGTTCCCGGTTCAGAGTTTACGATCGACTGTGATGCTGTAATCATGTCGCTCGGAACTTCACCCAACCCGCTTATCAAGACGACTACAGCAGGCCTTGAGACAAACAAGCGCGGCGGCATCATAGTTAATGAATCTGAGATGACGACACGTGAAGGTGTTTTCGCAGGCGGCGATGCAGTAACAGGCGCAGCAACCGTAATCCTTGCCATGGGCGCAGGAAAGTCTGCAGCCAAGGGAATCGACGAATATCTTTCCAAAAAAGGCTGATCTTACATATTTGCGATGCTGACCGCAAAGCGGTATGTGCCATCTTCATACTCAAGTATGTAGTGGCTCATCCTTACTCCGTAAAAGTAGTATTCGTATTTGTTATCGAGGTCTCCTCTTTTCGCCTGAGGCAGCTGATACATTACCCCGTACATTGTGACGCTCTTGCCGGTAATGTCTTTTGACTCTTTGGGCTTGGCATCCTTGATCGTCTTTCTGACGGCATCTTCGCATCCTTTGGGGAGAGCTTCTATCATTTCATCCAGGCTGCTGAAAGCACGTGATTCTAACATATCCTCAGAATCGCGCATTCCCCTTCGTCCGTATCTCTCGAGTATGTCCGCTATGCCGGGCATCAGTGCCCTGCACGCGTAATCTTCCCTGGACTCGGCAGTTGTGAACTCTTTGACAGTCCATGTCATTTGCCTTCTGAAATGCAGATAGAAGGTCCCGTATATAAGAACATGGGCCAGAATAATGCTGATCGTGATGATAAGACCCTTTCTCATTTGAAGTCTCCTGTCTGCTCAAAGCCTTTGTTTTAGGTATTATATCACCTTTTGTATTGATATTCAATCACTTTTTATCGTTATTCGATATATTGCCAAATGGCCATTTTATCGTTTCTTGCTATGTCATCAAAATTTGCTATTTTAGGCAGCTAAATTCCTTTAGTGTGGTGGTTTGTTAACATTTTTAATATTTCGTTTAATTACTTGTTCACATTTCTGCCTTAATTCAGGTATTTGATAACAGATTTTAGAGATTTTTGGCTGTTTTCTGTGAAATTATGGCGGAAATGTGATATAAAAATCGAATTCGTGTTAACACTTCGTTCATAAACAGAGTAGTATAATGCCAGATTTGGTAAAACAATTCGGAGGAGGAAACAGGAAATGGTTCGCAAGATTAGCAAGAATTATTCGAATTCAGACATGACCACAGCAGGATCAAATCCTGTCTTCTACGCGATCGGTCTCACAGGTCACAGACTCAAGATCTCAGTCCTTATGATGATCGCTGAGCTGGGCCGGATCGACTTCGACGGTCTCTTAAGCCGTCTCGGCGGCGTCAGCAGGTTCGTCCTGATCAAGATGCTCCGCGATCTCGAATCTGACTCTATGATCACCAGGACCACCTCCGGAAGCAAGGTCGGATATTCTCTTACCCTCACGGGCAAGCAGATAATCCCCATTCTTAATTCGATGAATGACTGAGGTATAAGGCGGAAACCCAACATTAAACGAAGCACCCACATCATCTGCCCGTTACACAGCCAGACATAATTAACCTCTTTAAGTAATACGCACCTGTCATCTCTGCTCGGTACAGGTGCGCATTACTTTTTGGATATATGAAATAAAAAAGCCCCGCGGATTACCGCGGGGCAATTTGTTCTGATTTAGCGTCGCTATTATGCGTTGCAGATGATGGAGAAGTCATCAGCCTTGAGGGAAGCACCACCTACGAGACCGCCGTTGATGTCCTTCTGTGAGAAGAGACCAGCAGCGTTCTTAGCGTTGCAGGATCCACCGTACTGGATGGTGATAGCCTCAGCGCACTTGTCGCAATAGAGCTCAGCGATGACGCCACGGATGAATGCGCAAACTTCCTCAGCCTGCTCATCTGTAGCTGTCTTACCTGTGCCGATAGCCCAGATAGGTTCATAAGCGATAGTGATCTGGCAGAGCTTGTCAGCAG
>Ga0310786_10002545_pt1 | contig 27718 bp, 20 predicted proteins | sample AusTroGonzalo_MG_FD_203881 | JGI IMG/M metagenome (GOLD analysis project Ga0310786, IMG submission 203881) | Bovine rumen microbial communities from tropical cattle in Woodstock, Queensland, Australia - Gonzalo_03 (v2) (version 2) | ecosystem: Host-associated > Mammals > Digestive system >...
CCAAGTATAAATGGTAATCTCTGATTATAAAAGCTATATAGCGTTAAACAAAATGTATATATCAATAATGCTAACAAAATACACCGAAAGCGGTAATATTAATACAAAACGGGCGGCAAGTGACAGAAAAACGACTGATTTTTGAGGAGTTATTGTGGCTTTTGATGAATAATCTGATCAGAATAGCACTGCGTTCAGGAGGGGATATAATGATATGATATGCTATGATATAAGGTGAAAAATCTTAGTGAAAATGTGCATTTTTGAACGCTTCGGAAGTCAACAATAGCCCAAAAGTGATATTTTATGTGAAATCTCCCTTTTGTAAAACAGAAAAAGGAGGATTGCAGATCCAATTTTTACCATAATATATGATAATATCTTGCAGCAAATTTCAGAGCAAAGAAAAAACTCGCAGGTTTAGGATTCTGCTCTTAACGGAAAAAATCAGGATGCCGTGCTGTAAACCTACGGCACATATTCGGTAACCTGCGATTCCGTCAGAGTGAGCTCTCCTTGACTGCGAGTTGATATTTTATGTTTTTACATTGATCAGTGAATTCTTATGTACAGAAGGTCAATGCCGCCTGTTTTTCCCGGTGTGCCTGCTGTTCTGCCGTTTTTAGATAAGGTTGACCAGCCGGACTTTGTGGAATGAACTTTGTATTCGATAGTATAGTATTTCTTCAGATCTCCATAAAGCTCGATCTGAACAGCATCAATAGCTCTTGCTCTGCCTGTTGGAGCTACTTCGGCAGTATTGGTGCAGTCTGCCTTGCGGAAGCCGGTCCAGTCTGCGCCTGCATAATGAACATTGATCTTTATTCCGCCGCCGCCGACAGGACGATTAGGAATACCTATTCTTATACGGTCAAGTTTTGATGTTTTGCCTTTGAGTCCTACTGTGACAGCTGTTCCCATTTCAACTGTTTTTGCGCTCAGCCAACTGCGGTTCTGAATGTGTCCCTGAACTTTAAGGTAAGGATACGGTGATGAGTAAACAGCTGCGTTTGATGAGAATGCTGAAAAAGCGAGCAGCGAGAATGTGATGACCATGGTAACGATCATAGTAAGTATTCTTTTGAATTTGTTTGTACTTTTCATAATAAGCCTCCTGTAAAATGTTTTGATATGTTAAAACCTCCCTGCGTGAACAGGGAGGTGTATAACCAAATTTGGTTGACCAAAGAGTTTTTGACCACTCGCAAAGTGCGTAAATACGCAGGTTTTGAGGTGTCTGATTATCTCTTTGAGAACTGAGGAGCGCGACGAGCAGCCTTGAGACCGTACTTCTTTCTCTCCTTCATTCTTGGGTCACGAGTGAGGAAACCAGCCTTCTTGAGAGCAGGACGGAGCTCAGCATCGAATTCAAGAAGAGCTCTTGAGATACCGTGTCTGATAGCACCAGCCTGACCTGTAACGCCGCCGCCTGCAACTGTGCAAACAACGTCAAACTTCTCTGTGTTGTCAGTGAGAGCGAGAGGCTGACGAACGATGAGCTTGAGTGTTTCGAGACCGAAATACTCATCAATGCCTCTGCCGTTTATAGTAACATTACCTGAACCGGGGTAAATTCTTACTCTTGCTACGGAGTGCTTTCTTCTGCCTGTTCCGTAGTAGTATTTAACTTTTGATTCGTACATTTAAAAGCACCTCCTATTAAAGCTCGTAAGCAACAGGCTTCTGAGCCTCCTGCTTGTGATTAGCGTCCTTGTAGGTTCTGAGTCTCTTGAGCTGAGCTCTGCCGAGGCTGTTGTTAGGGAGCATACCGTTAACAGCGATCATCATAGCTCTGTCAGCCTGCTCAGCCATCATGTCCTTGTAAGAAATGGACTTGAGGCCGCCGATCCAGCCTGTGTGCCAGTAGTACTTCTTCTGCTCGAGCTTTCTTCCTGTGAGGATAGCCTTTTCGCAGTTGATAACGATAACGTGATCTCCGCAATCTACGTTGGGAGTATAAGTGGGCTTGTGCTTGCCTCTGAGAATGTGAGCAGCCTTAGCAGCAACTCTACCGAGTGGCTTGCCCTCAGCGTCGAGGATATACCAAGTGCGGCTTACTTCAGCGGGTTTTGCCAGTGTAGTTGACATATATATTTCCTCCTGTAATTATATTTCGGAAGGAAAGCGAATTCGGAAACAAGAGGCAGAGCCTCCGAATGAAGCTTTGAGGACCTGCCTCTTGCTTCCCGAAAAAACGCCTGTTCCTTCACAGTGCAAGAATTATTATACACGATATAAAAACGTATGTCAAGAGTTTTTGAAGGATTTTTTTAATATATACCCTGTTTTCTCTTAAAATCTCTCGCGTATACTCTGTTTCTCTCTCTTTCTCGCGTTTCGTTTCAGTTTTGTGTAGTAGAAAAATGAGGAGGCATTTTATTAAATTGTGTGCAATTTGATGTAGGGGGCGCTGTCTGCAAGTGAATAGGGAGAGAAACTAAGGAGAGCTCGGCTAACACTCAGCCTGTACTGACCATTTTTTGCCGCAGTTTATAGTCAAACTTCCCATTTATTGCTCTTTATCTGTGGCTCTCATTGACTTATTTGTACAATCGTGATACAATATAAACACAAAAATTTATTTTTGGAGGGAATTTACTATGAAAGGAAAACACATCAACAAGCTGATTGCAGGTGTTATGGGTGCAGCTATGACATTGACAGCAACAGCAGCAGCTGTTCATGCGGTAGCACCCGCTGAATTTAAGCTGACAAACACCAAGGTATCCGCAGCAGCAGAGGGCGAAGTAGTATACGACCTTGGCTTTGAGAGCGAGGATGACCTTAAAAACTGGTCAAACAGAGGCGGCGATGATACTACAAAGGTATCTATTTCGGCAGATGCTGCAAAGAGCGGCAAGAGCGGACTTCTTGCAAGCGGCAGATCTGAGAGCTGGAATGGTCCTGCATTCCGCCTTGACGGCGTATTGAAGCCAAATACCCAGTATTATCTCAGTGCTTCCGTAAAGGGAAAATACTACACAAGCGCAATGCTCAGCTTCCAGTCTACAACAGACGGAGTAACATCATACTCCAACCTCGTTCAGAATCTGAACGGCAGCGACTGGGCAACTGTAAAGGATGTACCGATCAGCTACAGTGACGGTATGGAAGGCGTTTACGTTTACTTTGAGGGCGGCTCCGATGATCTCTACATTGATGATTTCAAGATCGTAGAAGCTCCTCATATAGATATAGAGAAGGACCTCGCTTCTCTCAGCGAGCTTTATAAGGACAGTTTCAAGGTAGGTACTGCTCTTACTCCTGATGATCTTGCTTCACAGCCATTCATGGATCTCGTTCAGAAGCACTTCGGCGAGAGCATTACAGTCGGCAACCAGATGAAGCCTGACTATGTTCTCAACAAGGAAGCTACACTGAAGTATTTCGAGGAAACAGGCGATGATGAAACTCCTCAGATAAGCTTTGCACAGGCAAGACCTGTTCTTAATTATGCAAGAAAATACGGTATTCCTGTAAGAGTTCATACTCTCGTATGGCACAGCCAGACTCCTGAGTGGTTCTTCAAGGAGGACTTCGATGAGAAGAAGGACTATGTTTCTCCGGATAAGATGAAGAAGCGTATGAAGAACTACATCAAGAGCTATTTCGAGACTCTTACAGCACTTTATCCTGATATAGATTTCTATGCTTGTGACGTTGTTAATGAGGCATGGACAGACGACGGTAAGCCTCGTGAGGCTGGTCACTGCGGACAGTCCAATAACTATGCTGCTTCAGACTGGGTAGCTGTATTCGGAGACAACTCATTTATCGACTATGCATTTGAATATGCAAGAGAATACGCACCTGAGGGCTGTAAGCTCTACTATAACGACTTCAATGAGTACATGACAGGCAAATTGGATGCTGTATGCGAAATGGCTGAGAGACTCAAGAAGGCAGGCACTATCGACGGTATCGGTATGCAGTCTCACCTTGATGTAAGACAGAGTCTTGATGCTGCATTCCCGTCACTTGGTATGTATGAGAGTGCTGTAAAGAGATACACAGGTCTCGGTCTCGATGTTCAGATCACAGAGCTTGATGCTACTGTACAGGAGCATTCAGGTGATAAGTACTTTGACATACAGGCTAAGTACTATAAGGGCCTCTTTGATATCTATGAGAAGTATGCTGACAAGATCTCAGCAGTTATCTTCTGGGGCATTACAGATACAAAGAGCTGGAGAGCTTCACAGAATCCGCTTATTTTCGATAAGGACTTTATGGCTAAGCCTGCATTCAAGTCTATCGTAGGCGACAGAACAGCAGCCGATCCTGTAAGGACTACTATCGCAAACGGCAGCACTCCTGTTACAACTACAACAACTACTACAACTACGACTACGATTGTTACTTCAACAGATGTTACAACAGTTTCTACAACTGTATCGGATGATAATTCGGTTGCAAGCAAGCTCGGTGATGCAAACAATGACAGTCAGATAGATATGGGCGACGTTGTTATCATCATGCAGGCACTTGCTAATCCGAACAAGTACGGTATCGGCGGTACAGACGAGCACGCTATCACAAAGCAGGGCTGGGTAAATGCTGATATTCCAGCAACAAGCAAGGGTGTTACAAATGATGATGCACTTGCAATACAGGAGTATCTTCTTGGTAAGCGTACTTCTTTTGAAGTAATAGACGGCTTAACGAAAGTTGATTGAAACACTGCAAAGTGACATTTTATTCTGACATGATATATTGATATAAAAAGCTGCATGGCATAGCTGTGCAGCTTTTTCTTTAGTTAAAGGACGGGGATGTAGGGGTAATGCCTAACAGGCACCCGTACCCTTTGTCCCGCGGACATCTCTCTACACTGTAGGGAGTCACCCACATCGCCGCCCCGTTGGGGTTCGTTTTGATTTGACGGGCTGATGTAGGCATCAGCCCCTACAAGTTAACGGCTATTAGCCGCTCCTACAGGGATTTATCGCAATATATTGACATTTTTCGGCATTTATGATATCATAAAGCTATATTATTTCACCCCGTAAATAGGGAATTGCTTACGAATACTATACTAAGGAGAATTATTATGGATCTCAGAAATTTTTCAGACGGCTCACCATCTTTTGAGGGGGGGCGGAAAAAAGCCTTCACCTGTAATTGCTATCATTTTTTTAGTGCTTCTGGCAGCGTTAGGACTTTTCATGGGAATATCGGGCTTTTTCAAGGAAAAGATATCTCTTGATGATGCTTTCAATAACATGGAGACCGGAAAAAGCGTAAGCGGCGTGCCTGCTTATGGTGCAAGTCACCCTAATTTTGAATATAAACACAAGTTCAGCGTATTTCCTTTGATGACTGAATATTACTACATCATATTATCAGATGATATGAAGAATGGCTTGCTTGTACGTGCAGACAAGGATTTCGGCGACAACTTCGATGTCAGTGACCATGTCAACAGCGGCGGCATCAAAATAAAGGGAAATGTAAAGAGTACAAGCCGAAAGGTAGAGGAGAATTTCTCGGGCCTGGACTACAGAATGGTCAACAACGACTGTTATATTGATCTCCTCAGCACTAAAATGAACATCAGATGGCTTATTATAGGCATCTACAATGTTATTGCGCTGGTATGTGTTGCTGTAAACCTTAAAAAGAACGGCGTAGGCGGCTCACCGAGCACTGCTCTCGGCAAGGTCATCGCGGCTGTAGTGGTAGTAGGCGCAATGTACTGCACATATCTTCTTGTTGGTATGATTGTACAGATATAAGCGATAACCGAACTGACATATTATTTATCGCATCAAAGGAGCTAATTTATGAAGAAAAGCCGCGGCTTATATCTTGACATTCTTATTTTTATTACAGCGATCATTATCACTGTATATTCCAACGTTACATATCTGTTCAAAAGCCACACAGAGCTGTCGGAGGTATTGAAAGCGCCTAAGACAGGACAGGTAGTTGAATTTGAAACGCTGAATAATATCGGTTACAGTATAACATCAACCAAAGGACTCTTCCATTCGGGACTTTTCAAGACCTATTATTATGCAGTAGCAGTACAGGACGGAGATAAATTCGGTATGATTGTTGTCCGTGGCACAGAGAGCTTCAGAGACATATTCAAGGATATCGAAAACACAAGTCCTGCAAGGATCAAGGGCAGCGTTATAAAAATAGGCGATGGTCTCAGGGAAGCAGTTGCCAAAACAGAGGACAGAATGAATGAAAACGCAGTTTTGTTCGGAAACGGTTACTATGTCGATACCCTTATCATATACAAGCTGATAACAAATATATGTATAGCGGCGGTATTTCTTGTTCTGACAGTCCTTTCGGTAATAGCCCTGCGAAGGAGAAAGGCAGGCGGCGGAGCTGACTCTGCAATGGCAGAAAAGCTTGCCGTTATCAACACAGCGGCAATTATAGGCGGTATGCTCATCGTAGTTGTCGAAAAGCACATAATATGAATGATATAGCGTCTGAACACCTGTTTTCGCATTGACAACAGGAAGAAGAAATGCTATAATAAATATATCTATTGAAATATAACAGAAAGAGGTCAATTTTTATGGCTAAGGATAAAAAAATGGTAACTGCCATTACCTCAATGGATGAGGATTTTGCGCAGTGGTATACCGATATCTGTAAGAAAGCAGAGCTTGTTGAGTATACAAGCGTAAAGGGCTGTATGGTAATACGTCCTTATGGCTATGCTATATGGGAAAATATGCAGAGAATACTTGATACTACATTCAAGGAGACAGGACATGAGAATGTATGTATGCCTATGTTTATCCCCGAGAGCCTTCTCCAGAAGGAAAAGGATCACGTAGAGGGCTTTGCTCCCGAGGTTGCATGGGTTACTCATGGCGGAAGCGAAAAGCTTGAGGACAGACTCTGTGTACGTCCGACTTCAGAGACCCTTTTCTGTGAGCACTATGCTAATATAGTTCATTCATACCGTGATCTTCCCAAGCTCTACAACCAGTGGGTAAGCGTAGTTCGCTGGGAAAAGACCACACGTCCATTCCTCCGTTCAAGAGAGTTCCTCTGGCAGGAGGGTCATACTATCCACGCAACAGCCGAGGAGGCTATCGAGGAGACAGAGCGTATGCTCAACGTATATGCAGATTTCTGCGAGAAGTCACTTGCAATGCCTGTAGTAAAGGGCAAAAAGACAGAGAGCGACAAGTTCGCAGGAGCTGTTTCAACATATGCTATCGAAGCACTCATGCATGACGGTAAGGCTTTACAGGCTGGTACATCGCACTATTTCGGCGACGGCTTTGCAAAGGCTTTCGGCATTGAATATACCGACAAGGACAACAAGAGAGTAAATCCTCACCAGACAAGCTGGGGCGTAACCACCCGTCTTATCGGTGCAGTTATTATGACTCACGGTGATGACAGCGGACTTGTCCTTCCGCCTGCTGTAGCACCGATACAGGCTGTTATCATTCCTATTGCCCAGCATAAGGAGGGCGTACTGGACAAGGCTAATGAGCTTCTTGGCGAGCTCAAAGCTGCAGGCATAAGAGTAAAGGTAGACGACAGCGAGAATTCACCCGGCTGGAAGTTTGCGGAATACGAAATGAAGGGCGTTCCTGTACGTATCGAGATAGGACCGCGTGATATAGAGGAAAATCAGTGTATCGTAGCTTTACGTTACAACGGTGAAAAGAAGACAGTAGCTCTCGGAGACCTTGCTGACTACGTTAAGGCACTTCTTGAAAAGGAGATACCTGAGGGTATGTTCAATAAGGCAGCAGAAAACCGCGCAAACAGAACATATACCTGCACAACAATGGACGAGATCAAAAAGGCTCTTGAAGAAAAGGGCGACGGCTTCGTAAAGGCAATGTGGTGCGGCGAAGAGGCTTGCGAGGACGAGGTAAAGGAAAAAACAGGCGTTGGCTCAAGATGTATCCCATTTGAGCAGGAACAGCTCAGCGACAAGTGTGTATGCTGCGGCAAGCCTGCCAAGTATATGGTATACTGGGGCAAGGCTTATTAATAAGCCCGTGTTAAAGACAAAGCCTGAGAGATCAATGTTTTCTCAGGCTTTTTTATTTCTTCGGGATATTTTTTGTGAAAAAGCGAACATTTTTTGTTTACCAAGGTTAACACCTACCTTTTTTGTATATTTAATATGATAAAATATATCATGTAAAGTTTTCAGAGGTGAGAAGTATCAAAACAGTTGAAATATTCACTGACGGCGCGTGCAGTGGTAATCCGGGACCGGGAGGCTACGGAGTAGTGCTTCGTTTCGGAAGCATCGAAAAGGAGCTTTCGGGCGGAGACAGCGCGACCACAAACAACAGAATGGAGCTTCTCGGAGTTATCACAGGGCTTTCCGCACTGAAGGAGCCTTGCAGGGTCATTCTTACCACCGACAGCAAATACGTTGTAGACAGCGTAACAAAGGGATGGGTATACGGCTGGAAGAAAAAGGGCTGGATAAAATCCGACAAAAAGCCTGCTCTGAACGTTGATCTGTGGGAACAGCTTTTGCCGCTTCTTGAAAAACATGATGTCACCTTCAATTGGGTAAAGGGACACGCAGGACACCCTGAAAACGAGCGTTGTGACCGGCTTGCAGTCGAGCAGCGCGATAAATATGCAAAATAGGAGGATAAATCATTGGAAAAAAGATTTATTTACGCGGATAATGCTGCGACTACTGCTGTTTCAGAGGAAGTCCTTAGTGCTATGCTGCCATATTTCACATCAGCATACGGCAACGCCTCAAGTATATACAAGCTGGGACGCGATGCACAGAGAGATGTGGAGATCGCCCGCGAAAAGGTGGCAAAGGCTCTCGGAGCTGAACCAAGGGAGATATTCTTCACAAGCTGCGGCTCAGAGTCTGATAACTGGGCTATAAAGGGTACTGCCGAGCTCATGGCCAAGAAGGGCAAGAAGCATATAGTTACCTCTGTATTCGAGCATCATGCAGTTCTTCACACCTGCGAATACCTTGAAAAGCACGGCTTTGAAGTGACGTATGTCCCTGTAAGCGACAAGGGACTTATCGACCCGGAGGACGTAAAGAAGGCTATCCGCGAGGATACTGCACTTGTTACCATAATGTACGCAAACAACGAGATCGGCACTATACAGCCTATTGACGAGATAGCTGCGATATGCAAGGAAAAGGGCGTACTTTTCCACACGGACGCTGTACAGGCTGTCGGACACGTTGATATAGATGTCCACAAGCAAGGGATAGATATGCTTTCCCTTTCCGGACATAAGATACACGCTCAGAAGGGCATCGGCGCACTTTATATCCGCAAGGGTATAGTTCTGCCAAATCTTATTCACGGCGGCGGTCAGGAACGCGGAAAGCGTGCAGGTACGGAAAATGTACCTGCTATCGTAGGTCTCGGTGTAGCTATCGAGGCTGCAACACGCAATATCGCAGAAAAGGCTGCTGTTATAACACCAAGGAGAAACCGTCTTATCGACGAGCTTCTCAAAATACCGTATACTCGTCTTAACGGCGACAGAGACAAGCGACTCCCGGGAAATCTCAATATTTCCTTTGAGGGCTTAGAGGGCGAATCGCTCCTGCTCATGCTCGACCTTAACGGCATATGCGGTTCATCGGGTTCAGCCTGCACATCAGGCTCGCTTGACCCGTCACACGTTCTGCTTTCCATAGGTCTCGTTCATGCAGTCGCTCACGGCTCGCTGAGACTTTCTATCGAGGAAGATGTTACAGATGAGGATGTAGATTATATCCTTGAAGTTATCCCCAAGGTAGTGGAAAAGCTCCGCTCTATGTCACCCGTATGGGAAAGAATGATGAAGGGCGAGAAATACGAATAACTCATTGAATGGGGGTTAAAGGTATGGGATTTCTGGATAATATCAAAAGAAAGCTGTTCACCCGCGAGGAGACTGATACAGGATTTATGACCGATGACGAAAAGGAGCTTCGTGAATACGAGGCGTATTACACTCCTCAGTCGGGAGTTGCCGAGGGCACGTATTGTGAGTTTGTTGTTACCGATGTATATACGGTAATGGGCAAAGGCACGGTAGTCGTAGGCACGGTAACGGGCGGTATATTCTTTGTCGGCGATCAGGTCATGCTCGTCCACAACGGAAAAGAGGGCATACCCACGACTATTCTCGGTATAGAGCAGTTCCGCAAGGTCTGTCAATCGGTATCCGAGGGAGCAAATGCAGCTTTTATGCTTGAGAATATCGACAGGAAACAGGTATCCAGAAACGACCTTATCAAGAAAAAGTGACCCCTTTAGTATACTTTTAAAGCAGAGATAGGCTGCAAAAGAATAACAAAGGAGCAGATCGGTATGTTGTACAGTGAAAAGGTAATGGATCATTTCTCAAATCCGAGAAATGTAGGTGAGATCGAGGACGCAGACGGAGTAGGCGAGATCGGCAATGCCAAGTGCGGCGATATAATGAAGATGTATCTGAAGATAGAAAATAATATCATCACAGATGCAAAGTTCAAAACATTTGGCTGCGGTGCGGCAGTTGCCACATCTTCAATGGCTACAGAGCTTATAAAGGGCAAGTCTGTAGATGATGCGCTCAAGCTTACGAATGAGGCTGTTGTAGAGGCTCTTGACGGACTTCCCGCAGTAAAGATACACTGTTCTGTACTTGCGGAGCAGGCTGTAAGATCGGCACTTTCCGATTATTATACAAAGCAGGGAATTGATCCTGTCCCGATAGTAGGCGAGATCAAAGAACCTGAGGAATAAAAAACAAAGGACGGCTTATGCCGTCCTTTTTCTGTAAGGGTGAACCCTTACAAATTTCATCTGCTGTTTTTGTGCATAAAGTAGAATTACGAAAAAACTTTTTTGATAATCAATGGTTTTCCATTGAATTTCAGTTTTTTCGCCTCTATTACAGAAAGACATTTTCAGAGACAGTGTTATTCTTCCTCTTCTTCTGACTCCTCATCTTCGCTGCTTCCATCGTCCTCGTCATTGTCGTCATTGTCCTCATCATCTTCTTCACCGATGATCTTCTTGTATTCAGCTTCCTCCGCCTTTTCCTTAGCCTTTTTGGCAGCAGCCTTTGCGGCCTTTCTTGCGCTTGCAGGAGCAGTTTTCATGCTTCGTTTCATAAGGATAAAAGCGAATACGATAGCTGCAAAAAAGACACCTATCATTGCTGCTATGAAAACTATTTTTGGAATACTCACACCCTTAGCGATATATTTTAAATTATTGGCTTTTACATATTTTTCGGCTGCCGAGCCTGAGAAAACATTGATAGAGAAGCCTTCAATGGCCTTTTTCTGTTCGTTTTCGTAGGTAAAGCCGAAAGCGTCCTCACCTACCTGCGAAACACTTTTGGGGATATTGACCTGTTTCAGATTTTCGCAGGCAAGGAAAGCTTCTTTGCCTATGGTCTTGATGCCCTCCGGCATTATGAGCTTGTTCAGTTTCATGCAGTATGCAAATCCCAGCTCATCTATTATTTCAAGAGATGAAGGCAGATCAACTGTTTCAAGAGCCATATCGAACATGAAAGAACCAAATCCTATAGTTTTGAGACCGTTGTTGAAGTCTATCTTCTTGATAGACGAACAGTTTCTGAAAGCCTCGTCCTCGATATATACGAGTGAATTAGGCAGGAACAGATTTTGTATATCTGCACAGGTAGAAAAAGCACCGCTTTTTACAGTATTGATACCCTCTGGAATGACCAGATCCCCGCTTATATCCTTTGATGCGCGATAGATAAAGTGCTTATCCTTATCCATGAGCATATCGTTCTCGTATACGAAATTTGCTGCTGCGGAAGCGTCTATATCGGTAATCGAGAACCAGCAGCCCATAGCATTATCGCCTATCTCGGTAAGGGAAGCAGGCAGACGGAATGAGCTTATTTTACCGCACTGATAGAATGCATAATCATTTATTTTCGTGATGCTGTCAGGGAGCTCTACGTTCTCCAGATTATCGCAGAGAGCGAAAGAATAGGCAGGCACCTCTGTAAGGGTATCAGGCAGCGTTATGCTTTCGAGAGAACTGCATGAGAAAAACGCTTGCTCGCCCAGCTCCTTCAGTTTTCTTGGCAGATTAACAACGTGGAGAGAGGTGCAGCCGTAAAAGGCATTCGGTTCAATAGTTGTTATTGAATCGGGGAGAGTAAGAGAGGATATTTCTGTGCAGTTTGCAAATGCTCCCTCACCTATAGCGGTAATGGCAGTACCATTTCTTACGGAAGGTACATTTTCGATTATAGAAGCCGTACACTGTACTATTTTATATGTGTTATCAGGTGTGAGCTCGTAAACGAAGGAACCATCGGTCAGCGGATCGCCGTTTGCTCCGGGGAGAGTATCGGCAGAGGCACTGAAGGGGATACAGCCTGATGTTATAAAGCCTGCTGCAAGAACAGCGGCAGCTTTCTTGAAATCAATCCTCATCGGATACTTCCTCCTCTTCATCGTCCTCGTCCTCATATTCCTCATCATCTTCTTCCTCAGTAGCAGCCTCTTCTTCCTGATGCTGTTTACGAAGTTCAGCGGACTTTTCTTTTCTTTTTGCTTTATCACTTTCGGCTTTTTTCTTTTTGACGCCCTTGCCGATGATAACGCCAAGTATCGTAAGGATAGCCGCACCTATGATAGAGCACAGGCCGATAAGGAAGGGTGTGTACACATTCTTTCCGAATATCTCCGTAGTATTTGTTATGACCTCTATGCCTGCATTTTTTGCGTATTTATACGCCTCAGAGCCCTCGGGCGCATAGAGTTTGAAGCCCTCAACAATAACGTCCTTGCTTTCTTCTTCTTCCTCGCCGTCTTCACTGTTTTCGGCATCGTAGTCCTTGCGGTAGCCGAAAGCACAGGTACCGATGATATCGAGGTTTTCGTAAAGCCTGAGACTTTTCAGCGAAGTACAGTTGTAAAAAGCATCAGCATCTATCATGGTGAGCTTTTCCGAGACCTTTACCGAGCTGAGATTTGTACAGCCTTCAAAGGCATATGTGAGTATCCTCTCAACATTATTCATTTCAACGCTCTTGATATTCTTGTTGTTGAGGAAGGCGGATATGCCTATTTCTTTAACACTGTCAGGAACTTTGAAGCTTTCGCCCGTTTTATTTGCTGGGTAGCATATAAGAGAGGTCTTGTCCTTTGAATAGAGTATGCCGTTTTCAGAGCAGAAATTTCCATCACCGTCTGTGATGATTATTTCTTCGAGAGCAGAACACAGAGCAAATGGCTCATCGTCCTGCCATTCCTTCAGACAACCTGCGGCAGTGACCTTTTTCAGTGCGGTACAGCCGTTGAAAACAGCCTGTCCGATAGTTTCAGCACCCTTGAATTCGATGCTTTCCAGCTTCAGACATTCTGCAAAGGCAGTAGTGCCTATTTTCTTGACACTTTCAGGTATAACGATGCTTTTCAGCTCAGGGCACTGTAAAAAAGCACTTTCTCTTATTTCCGTAACAGTGTCGGGAAGGATTATCTCCTCAGCCTGACAGCTTGAAAAACAGCCGGGATATATGGTAACTACCTTGTATCCGTCCAGCTCAGCAGGAACAGTTACTGTTTTATCTGCGGAAAAGCAGGCAATGAGGATAGCATTATCGTTCTTCAAAGCATAGGTAAAGTCGCCCGATGTGCTCATTTCCAGTGAGTTGAGCTCTTTTTCCTCTGTATATTGTTCACGTGTAAGGAAGGTGAAGCTGTTTTTGTAGTCATAATCGGTATCTGAGTCGGTGGAGTATGTATAAGCCGCGCCGCCTATCTTACCTACTAAGGTAAAATCGTTCATGGGTATTATACCGCCGTATTCCGATGAACGGTATCCGAAAGCGGAATAGCCTATATCCTGTACGGAATCGGGAATTATGATCGTATCAAGACCTGTGTCAACGAAGGCGTACTGACCTATAGACAGGAGCGACTCGGGGAGAGTTATATCCTTGATAAGGCTGCATCCTGCAAAAGCACCGCCGCCGATAACTTCAAGACTGTCGGGGAGAAGCACTTTCTCTATGGTGCTGCACTGTGAAAAGGCATAGTTAGGGACAGCATCAATAGAGGTCTTGCTGAGGTCAGCTGATTTAAGATATATCATATCACCGAAAGCAAAGGCATCTATTTCTTTAAGAGAAGTCGGGAAGCTCAGTGAGCTGAGCTTTGCGCTGTAGAAGGCTGCAAAGCCGATAGTAGTAACTCCCTCGGGTATAGTAAAGCTGTCGCCTTCTCTGCACCAAGGATAGCAAAAAAGAGTTTTCTTGTCCTTGCTGTAGAGTATGCCGTTTTCATCGGTATACTCGGTATTTTTGCTGTCTACCTTTATCTCCTTGAGCTTTGTGCAGTACATAAAGGGGTTATCTGCGGAAATATATTCAATAGAAGCAGGGATAGAAACGGAAATGTAAGGATTATTCTCGTGATCCTTGCCGAGAGCAGTTTTTCCAAGCTCTGTTACCTTTTTACCGTCGATAGTATCTGGTATAACGAGAGACTCCGCAGTGCTTGTGCAGTCCTCGATACGGATATTGCCGTCTGTGGTCAGAGAATACTTGAAATCTCCGCTTGTCTTATAATCATCTTCTTCGGCAGCATCGGTGACTTCTTCGGTTTCCTCATCAGCCTCAACAACTGCGCCTTCGGGAGCAGCAAGAGATATCAAAGGTGAAGCCGCAGATGAAGCACAGAGTATAAGACCTGCGATAAAAGCGGCAGTTTTTTTACAGTTAAACATAAATATTACCCTCTCAATTATTTATGCGGCATAAAGCCGTTATGATCCATGTTTGACATTATAATAGATTATAATGTTCATTATACGAACATTATATCATAATATAACAAGTATTTCAATGAATTTCACTTAGTTTTCTCAATTAAAGCCCATATTTCAGATAATGTCCACATTTCAGGAAAGCTCCTCTGTAAGCAGCTCTTTCAGAGCTGATATGCTGAAAAAGGGTTCTTCTTCAAATAATACAAGGAGCTTTTCCATATTTTCCTCACAGTATTCGGTCTCCTTCGAGTAGTTTTTTGCAGCCTCTGCGCAGTCCTCAAAGGTGCAGCCGCTGTTTACAGCGGAATATCTGAAAAGTCGGGCTATAACGATAATGCTTACTGCTGCGAATTTTGCATATCCCAGTATTTCGCCGTCATAGACGCTTTTCAGCAGATAGCGGAATATGAGATACTGAGCTATTCTGCGAAGATAAATATCATTATCCGTATTATGTGCAGGCATAGAGCCTAAGCTTCCGGCACAGCTCTTTATGTAAGGCAGCCAGTCCTCGTCAATAGGTTCAAGCTCTTCAAAGCAGCCGAAAATACAGCTAAGGGCATTGCAGGCTCCACTTCCGTTATCGGGAAAGGGGATATCAATACTTTCCTGCACCTCTGCGGCAATATCAAGGCTGCGGCATAGTGCTTCGGCAAGGGAAATATCCTCGCTGCCTATAATGTCCAGTATATCGTTTCTTGCAGACAGTATAAGCTCAAAAAGCTCCTCATCGTAATCCCCTGCGGCTTCTTCATCGGGGATATCTGTTTCCAAAAGAGAAAAGGGACAGGAGAGTATGAGTTCTGCGGCGGCCTCACAGCAAAGTCCTGTGCCGCCCTCCTTCAGCCCCTTGAACCACTCGAAATACCTCGGGTGGTCAGAGCATATCCGGCAAAGCTTATCCTCGCCCAGCTCGGTATAGATATCGCAAAGCCCTTGCTTATTCAGAAACGGGCAGCGTTCATCTTCTGTAAGCACAAAACAGCCGTCGCGTATATTCTCCTTGAGCCTTTTGCCGAATTCTCCGCCTATACTGTCGTAATACCGCGCGGTATCAGCATCTATATCTATTTCCCAGCCCTTACAGCAGCTGTCCCTGCATTTATCCGCGATACAGCGGAAATCCTTACAGTATCCGGGTGTCCTGTATATCATATGAAGTCTCCTTTATGGCAATAGTAAAGGGACTGTGAAGTCAGTCCCTTACATTTTCAACATATTCTGTTTTGCTGTGCTTGATTATCTCCGCTCTGTTGAACTCCTCGGGAGTGATAAAGGTAGGAACTATCTCGTGGAGCTGAGCGATGACCGTATCGCAAAGGTTTTCGTTTGCCGCATTGCGCAGCCTTCTGAGCTTTTTGATGAAGTCATCACCGTCAAGCTCTATCTGCTGACCTATGAATATAAGCTCGTTGGAGGTCTTTCTGAGTCCCTCCTCGTTCATAAGGAGCTCTTCACGGAGCTTTTCACCGGGACGGAGACCTGTGAATTTTATCTCAACGTCCTTATACGGCTCCTTTCCATACATACGGATAAGGTTTTCGGCGAGCTTTACGATATGGACTGGCTTGCCCATATCAAGCACAAATATCTCTCCGCCGTGAGCTATTGCAGCGGCTTCGAGGACGAGGCTTACAGCCTCGGGTATAGTCATAAAGTATCTTATAACATCGGGGTGAGTTACTGTAACAGGCTTGCCCTGCTCTATCTGCTTCTTGAAAAGCGGTATTACTGAACCGTTAGAGCCGAGAACATTTCCGAAGCGTGTTGTTACGAACTCTGTACAGCAGTTTTTCTGCTGAGAAAGGTACTGTATTATCATCTCGCAGCAGCGTTTTGAAGCTCCCATGACATTGGTAGGATTAACAGCCTTATCGGTGGATATCATAACGAACTTCTTGACCTTGTGGAACTGAGCCAGCGAAGCGGTATTGAATGTACCGATAACATTATTCTTGATAGCCTCCATAGGAGAATTTTCCATAAGAGGAACGTGCTTGTGTGCAGCTGCATGGAACACGATATCGGGCTTGTACTTCTCGAAGATACGGTTCATGCGGTAATAATCCCTTACAGAAGCGATAAGCACGGTAAGGTTAAGGCTGTCGCCGTAATCCATGACCAGCTCCTGCTGAATGCTGTAAGCGTTATTCTCGTAGATATCAACGATTATGATGTGCTGAGGACCGTATTTTGCTATCTGACGGACAAGCTCGGAGCCGATGGAACCGCCTCCGCCTGTTACCATACATACCTTGCCGTAGATGAAGTGGCGTATCTCCTCATTATCGAATTTTATGGGAGCGCGTCCGAGAAGATCCTCTACTTTGATATCACGCATCTGAGTGAGGATAGGAGTATTTCCGTTGTCGAAGATAAGGTTTCCGATAAAGGGGACTACCTTTACAGGAAGATTTGTACCCGAGCATATATCGAGGATACGCTTTCTCTCGTCCTCAAGACAAGAGGGGATAGCGAAGATTATCTGTTCTATATGCTGCTGATCCACGAATTTGATTATCTCGTTTGTGTTGCCTACAACGGTAATGCCTTCTATCTCTGTGCCTATCTTTGATCTGTCATCGTCAATGATGCATACAGGCTCGTATTCGGTACAGAGCTTATCGCCGTCACTTGCTGAATTTTTAGCGTTTGCGATCTCTGTGAGTATCATACGGCAGGTCTGACCGCCGCCGACTATCATGGTACGCTTTCTGCCCTTTTCGGATATTGAGTTCTTGAAGGTAACAAAGGTCTCTTTGAAGAATAACCTGAAAAGGCATACACCTAACAGCGTTATTGCGCCGTGGACACAGGTGTATGTAATGTTTACGTCGTTCCTGATGATATACACGAAGATACCTGCCACAATAAATCCGCAGATGACTCCGTAAGCACATGAGAGATAATCACGTCTATGGAAAAATCTCCAGAGCTTGCTGTAGGCTCCGAATATAAGCAGCGACCCGCAGCAGGTGACAGAGCCGACCACAAAACTCATAAGCATATCCGATCGCGAGATCTCACGATCGAAGAATGAAAGAACAAAATTTGCGATAAGAGCAGATGCAATAACGATAAAAGCATCTGCAAAGGCAAGGATTACCCTGCGGAAACTGAACTTTTCTAAATAGTTTTTCATATTTTTCCCCCAGATAGGCTCATATTATAAAGCCGATAAAATTATTCCCCCTGCTCTCCGACCACTGACGGAGCAGCTTCCTGAAGCGGCGGCTCATCTATTTTTAGCAGCTCATTTGACGCTTCAAGTATTTCAGGGTCACATACCTCCAAACAAACATCCCAGTTCGGACATCTTGTGTCCGTATTGTGTGCATCGCTTCCGAAAATAATGGGCCTTTTCTCCTTGATGAGCCGTTTTAACAAATCTCTGTCTCTTTGCATCAGAAATGCATCGTTATTGAACTGAAAAACAGCATCAGTCTGAAGAATCTTTTCAAAATTTTCGGGCGAATAATATGTGAGGTATCGGTGTATGTGAGCAAGCACTATCTTCAGCCCGTACCCTGAAGCGATAGCGTTTATTTCCTCAGACATCCAATCCTCATAATCTCGGAACGGCAGCTCAAGAAGTATCATATCAGAATCCTCTACAGCGAGCTTGTCTATTCCGTGGATCATCGATATTCCGTGTTCTATGGCGACCTCTGCGCCAAGGATTATATTGGGTATAGCCGCGAGATCGGCAATACTCTCATAGGCGTCCTCACGCCTTAAAAGATATTCTGTCAGTGAACGTTCCTCATGGGCATAGAAATGAGGAGTAGCGATTATTCTTTCAACGCCCTGCTCCTTCATTATATCTATCATATCCAGAGAGGTATCGACATCAGCCGCACCGTCGTCCATACCGGGCAGAATATGGCAATGGTAATCAGTAAGCATATTCGGTTGTCTTCCTTTTTTCTACAATAGAGCAAATTTTATACATGATAAAAAGCATATTTATTTCTCTGCTTTTTGTTATAATTTTTATTGTATTGCTATATCTATTTCTTATAATCTGTACAGCGATACCGTTATAATTATATAACAGATTGTATTGTTTTGTCAATAGGTAACAAATGTTAATATTATTTTATTATTATATTAGGATAAGAAATTATTATGTTATGACATTATAACAAACAAAAAATGCAGCTGCTTTCGCAGCTGCATTCAGAGGTATATGAGAAACTGAATTTTAAAATTAGTCTACATTTACGTTTCCGCTTACAGGAAGTGAATTTACTGTGCGGAGGAGGAAGAGCTGGATAACCTGAGCGTCCTTTACAGTAACACCATCGTTGCCGTAAACGTCAGCAGCTTCTGCACCCTTACCGCTGAGCTGATACTTGTTAGGATTTGCGAGAGACTGCATGATGAGAACTACGTCACCCATGTCAACATCGCCGTCCTGGTTAGCATCGCCGTTGCCAGTGCTCTTTGTGTTAGGTGTGCTTACTGTTGTTGTTTCAGTAACAGTAGTTGTTGCACTTGAAGTAGTTGTAGATATACCAGTAGTAGTTGTAGTAGTTGTTGTGGTTGTTGTAGTTGTAGCAGAAGTTGTTGTTGTAACTTCCTGAGCACCGCCGAAGCTGATGCCGTCGAAGTCAACGAGTTCTGGCTGATACCAGATCTGAGCCTCAGCTGACTGGATACCTGCAGGGAACTTGCTCATTGGGATAGTAACTGTTAACTGACCGTTAGCGTCTGTCTTGCCTTCCCATTCGATCTGCTCCCAGCCGTCGCCGTTGAAGCCTACGCAGCCGTTAGTATCTGTGTTTGGTTCGCCCTTGATCTTGATGATAAGGTTATCAGTAGCCTTTGCGTTAGCAAAGTCGATGTTTGTCTTCTTTGTCTTGTTAACAGGAACATCTATAGTGATGTCAGGAGCATCGAGGATAACTATCTTCTCGATGTTTGTCTTACCAGGTGTTCTTGCCTGCATATGGTTGATAGTTGAAAGGTCGCCTGCGTAAGCAGCAGGTACCTGTGTATCAACGAGGTAGTAAGCGATGCCGTTTGCCTCGTCAACTGTGTAAGCTGCCATTTCTGACCAGCCCTTGTAATCCTTGTCTGAAACAGCGAGGATAGGCTGATCGCCTGTGTACTTGATAGCAACTTCCTTGCCCTTGAGGTCGTTCCATGAGATCTCCTTACCTGGAGTTGAGTTGCCGTATGTCTTTTCGAGAGCTACGTCGATCTCTGTATTTTCGAGGAATACCTTACCTGTTGAGAGATCCTGATGATCGTAAGTAGGCATCTTGCCTTCGCTGCCCCAAACGATAGAATCATCGTTCATGATCTCCATCATCTTGTTGATGATTGAGAGACTTGAAGAATACCATTCGCCTGTCTCACGGTTGATATAGCCGTGGCACTCGCCGGGAGCCTTTGGATTTGACTCGATGTTGTTGTCCCAGAGAACGCATGGGATACCGTACTTCTTAGTTGTTGTGAAGTACTGAGTTGTCCAGTCTACACGAGCCTGTGTGTTGCCGAAGTTAGATGTACCCATCTCACCGATAACTACAGGAACATCCTTATTGATGAACATATCGCGGAAGTTCTGGAGGTTGTAAGCAAGGTCATTGCTGAACTCCTTTGTAAATGTATCGTGATATGCACCTGTCTTTTCGTCAGTGTTCATTGTGAAATTATAAGGTGTGTAAGCGTGGATAGAAACAGCGATGAAGTCATCATTCTCAGGAAGAACGATCTGGTTGAGGAAGGTCTTGTCTGAGCTTGCTACATAACCGGGGAGCATAAGGAGACGGGTCTTAGCGTAAGGACCGTCCATGCCTCTGATGAGCTTAACGAAGTCTGCCTCCAGCTTGTTGATAACGTCAGCCTCAGCAACAGGTTTTGCATACCACCATTCCCAGTCTGTACCCTTAGCACGGGGCTCGTTCATGCACTCAAATATGAGATGCTGGTCATAATCCTTGAATTCTGTAGCGATCTGCTCCCAGAGCTTCAAGAGTCTTGGCTTGATATCGTCATAAGCTGTAGCAAGATCAGGTCTGTTGATCCAGCCCTCCTCGTGGTGAATGTTGAGGATAACGTACATACCGTTCTTGTAAGCGTAGTCAACTACCTCGTGAACTCTTGCCATCCATGCAGGGTCAACGTTGTTGTTTGAGTCAAGGTGCTGGAACCATGTTGTAGGGATACGGACTGTATTGAATCCCTTTGCCTTGAGAGCCTTGAAGAGAGTCTCGTTTGCCTTTGGGCAGCCCCAGCAGGTCTCTGAATCAAGACCGTATGTTGTGAGAGGATTGCCGTTCTCGTCCTGAGCATAAGCGTCGAGAGTGTTACCTAAGTTCCAGCCCACCTTCATATTCTGTGTGATCTGGAAAGCTGTCATTGTGTTTGCAGCTGTTGCATAGTCGCCTATAGGAGCTATGCGGAGTGAAGAAAAGATACACGCAGCTGCAGCAGAAATGCTGACAAAGCGTTTAACATTCTTAACCATAATGTTTTCCTCCTTAATAATAAATAATGATATTTGACTTCAGATTTGAAGCTCAGTGCAAGAAGCTCCAAATCAACTTTACAACTAAAGTTTATCACATATGTATAATAAAGTCAAGCGGATTTGTGTAAAATGCATAATGTGTTATGTAGAATTCTGATTTGTTATTTTAGCACAATTGTCCAGAGAGAAGCGATATACTGTCGAATGAATATTGCGTAATTTTTATTTTGATATAACATTTTATATAATTAACAAAAGATGTTATATAACAAGACAATATAATTATCTAAGAAACAATTTGTTAATTATCAGACTCTTATTTTACCATTATACTTTAACAAAAAAGAAAGTCCCCACAATTGTGGGGACTTGAAATTACTTTTTCTTTTTCTTGTTTTTCTTATTCGATGATTGCTGAGCAGTATTCTTAACAGCTTCCTTTGCAGCTTCTGTTACATTTTGTGCAGCCTCATCAGCTTTTTCATCAATGTTTTCAACAGCCGCTTCTGCTGTCTCTTCAACAGCTTCTTCTACTGTTTCTTCTGCTTCTTTCATTTCGGCAGCAGTCTCTTCAACGGCATCTTCAATTGCCTTTAATGTATCCTTTGATACAGCCTCAGCCTTTTCGCTTATCTCATCAGCGGTATCGGCAGCCTTCTTGATAGGCTCCTCGGCAACTGCGCCTTTTGATTTTATGATGTTCTTCTTCTTTTTCTTCTTCTTTGCAGCCTTCTCCTGTGCAGCTATCTCAGCGAGATACTCGTCAGCCTTGCCGCTCTTGATTATCTCCTTTGCCTTCTGCATTTCGAGAAGCACCTTGTTGTGTTTCTTGTCGTACATATAGAAGAGTACGAGAATGATTATGCCAAGGATAAGTGTGAATACACCAAGGTTGAATCCGGGAGGAGTATACTTCATGGAAACAGTGTGGTGACCTGCGGGGAGTCGGATACCGATCATAGTACCGAGTACAAGTACCTCGCCCTTGACGTTTGCGCCCTTTGCAAGAGCCTCGTCCTTATTCTTGAGAGCAGGCTTGTCTGAATTCTGAGGAATATACTCCTCTATCAGGCTGTCAATTGTCTCGCCGTCGATCTGTATCTTCCAGCCGGGCTCATACGGGATAGTTGTCATAAGTATCTGACCCTCTTGAGCATCGACATCACCAACGAGATAGCGGTCTGTGGTCTTGCTCATATCAAGGTTCCACTGATGCTCCTTGAGCTTGTTGATGTCCTCGGTGAAAGCGTCCTCATCAAGGTAATAGAAATTGAAGCCCTGATTTTTTCTTACCATGATGTACTCGTTGCTGCCTGTATATCTGCCGTCCGTTGGCGGGATAGTAAGTCTAATCTCGACCTCATCGCCTGCATTGAACGGACCCATTCTTACGATAGGTGAGGAGTTGGTAGTGAAGTATGAGCCGTAGCCGTCATAAGCCTCAGTACCTGTTTTCTGTCCTCTGTATATGCCGTCCTCGCCCTTTACAGCGACCCAGACGTTACAGGTCTTTCTCATTTCAGAGCCGAGGTGCATATAGATGTTTCCGGTCTTAGGAACAGTAACATCAACGTTTACAACAGCATCGTCAACGCCTGCGAATGCTTCGTAGCAGTCATGGAGAGTACCGTTGTTATTGTAATCGTGGAGATATACCTTTGTGTCATCGTAGTTTACGGTATAATCGAAAGGAACGTAATACTGCTTGGGAACTATCGGGACAGTGCTGTAATCGAGTGTGTTTCCTGTCATTGAGCTGAGGAAGTTATTAAGGCTGTTGAACGGGTTGTCGTTTCCGAGACCTGAAAGCTTCAGGATATCATCGTTAGCCATATAACCGATATTCAGCGCATTGGGGTTTTCATAGATATCAACTGATGCAGGAACGTCCTTGTCCTTTTTGTAGGAGGTAGAGAAACGATAAATGTAGGAATGATCCAGCATCTGTGTGCTGCCGCTGCTTCTTGCAGGGTCATCAAGTATATACTTGAAGCCGAGGATAGAGTCGGCAACAGGGTTGCAGCCCTCATACTTTGACTCGAAGCTCTGAGTGAAGTAGCCCATAGTCTCGATGAAGTTGATAGCCTTTGCGTTCATTACCGAGCTGGAGTGGGATATACCCTTGAGACCGTAGGCAAGATCATCGTTTACCATACGTGAATAGGTCTTTTCAGCGCGGTAGAAGCCGCCGTCGTGGTCTTCAAGCTCTTTGACCACATCGGGAGCAGAAAGGATCTCGGTATAGGTGCTCTTGTCGGAGTTTCCGACCTCCTTGAATATCTTTCTGAAGGAGTCATAGCAGTTATAGCCTGTTTCAAAGAATATGAGCAGGGCACATAAAACTGTGATAGCATTTTTTGCCTTCCATGTTTTCGCATGGCTGTAGAGATATACTCCTATAAGGTATATAGCTCCGAGTATGAGACCGAAGGCGATAGTGCCGAGCCATATTTCTTCCCAGTTTTCAGAGCCGCGCTCCATTTTGTCTGTATAGGGGAGTATAGCAACATACTTGTACTTGGTCTCGTTATAGTTGAAGCTTTTCATCATCTTGCAGAATATCGCTGTAAGTATGCCGATAACAGCAGCCGATGATCCTGCGCTCAGCGGTGAGAGCTTGTAACCGTCCAGCTTTGAGAATACCTCTGCTGCCATTGATACAAGAACGAATGAGAGCAGGAAGGAATATCTGTATGGGAGCCAGTTAGGATCCTGACCGCCATGCCATAACATATTGATAGGCTTTACATACATACTGAACAGGAGCGCAAATGTCACAAGACCGTAGCCGATCTTGTTGTTTGTCCTTATCTTCTTGTTCATAAAGAACAGAGGAAGAAGCACGAATGTGAGCACACCGCAGTATATCTCTGGTCTGCCGTAGAAGCGTGTGCCTTCGTCAACGTTTACCGAGTAATACTGGTTCGGCAGCAGACAGGGAACGAGCTCGATAGGATTGAACATAGCTCTGTAGCTGTAATCAGGTACAGAGAAATCGAATTTACCGAGAGCAAGGGCGTTATAGACGGGCAGTATCATAAATGTACTGCAAAGCACTACCACCACGGTGGAAATGCCCATAAGTCCTATGGTCTTGGCGTATTCCTCGATACTCTTGAATTTTCGCGTAGTGCCGAAGAAAAGGTAATAAACGAAGTAAATGGCGATAAATATGGCTATCATAAAGCCGATATAGAAGTTTGCCACGAACATTATCGCTGTAGGTATGATGTAATTCAGCTTTCTGCCGTCATCAATAAGGTATTCCACACCGAGGATTATAAGGGGCAGGAATATCGGTCCGTCGATCCACATCGGGTCGATAAGCTGGATAACAACGTATGCCATCATAGCATACATCGTAGAGAACATGAGAGACTGGAGTGGTCTGAGTCTCTTGGACTTCTGTGCGTAGATGCAGAATGTGAGACCTGCCGCACCCACCTTTGTCATCTGCATTATCATAACGCTTTCGATTATCATTTTTCTCGGAAGTATCATGACGATAAGAGTGAACGGGCTTGCGAGGTAGTATCCTATGATACCCATGAAGCCGCCCGAAAGGTTTCTGCTCCAGTTGTAGAAAATACTTCCGTCGCCCCAGAATGCATCTCTTAGTGCTTCAAAGTAGTAGATGTACTGACCGTTAAGGTCAAGCGTCAGCACGGAACGCTCGCCAAAGGGGTAAACATCAAAGCAGATATACGACACGAATGTCAGCAGAAAAGGTACGAGAAAAGCGGCGATATAATAGAGCGGCTTGAACTTCTGTCCCTTTTTCTCGGCTATGATGTCTGCGGCAGTGATCATGGGTCTTGTACTGCCGATCTTTTTGTGGGCAGATGCCGAAGAGGTCGATTTACCCACAGCTGTTGACTTAGCCAATTTTGTTCCTCCTTTTGTTTCGGGCGGTGAAAGCCATAATACCCGATTATAATACTAATTTATATTATACTACAAAACTTCGCGCTTTGCAATAGAAAATTTATCTTGCAGATATAAAAGAAATAATATTTTTTCGCAGAAATTTCTATATTAAAATACTGAGAGAAATCCGTGTTTATTACGTCTAAGAAGTGGGCGGCTTTAACGCCGGAGTTGTTGTAAATTTTTAACAAAAATGAGCAGGAGAGTTATTCTCTTTTGTAAATTTTCCTTTCAAAGCATTGACTTACACGGTATAAAGTGCTATAATTTGAATGTTATGGGTCTGATGCAGGATCCTGAATCTATACATTAATAATATTATTATTTAAGGAGATAATCAATAGTGGGTAAATATTTTGGAACTGACGGCTTCAGAGGAACAGCAAACGAAAACCTTACTGCCGATCATGCTTACAAGGTGGGAAGATTTCTCGGCTGGTATTACGGAGAACTCAAAAGAAGAAGCGGATCGGAAGAAGCTCCGCGCATAGTTATCGGCAAGGATACACGCCGCTCAAGCTATATGTTTGAGTATTCTCTGGTCGGCGGACTTACTGCTTCGGGTGCTGATGCATACCTTCTTCATGTTACAACAACACCTTCGGTAGCTTATATATCAAGAGTTGACAGCTTTGACTGCGGTATTATGATATCTGCAAGCCATAATCCTTATTATGACAACGGTATCAAGCTCATAAACGGTCAGGGCGAAAAAATGGAGGACACTGTCATTGACCTCGTTGAGGCATACCTCGACGGAAACCTCAATGCCTTCGGACAGGAGTGGAAGGAGATCCCATTTGCTCACGGTGATAAGATAGGCAAGAGCGTTGACTATGTTTCGGGCAGAAACCGTTATCTCGGATATCTCATTTCTCTCGGAATGTATTCCTTCAGAGGCATGAAGATAGGTCTTGACTGTGCAAACGGTTCGGCTTGGAATATCGCAAAATCGGTTTTTGAGGCTCTCGGTGCTGAGACATACGTAATAAATGCAGAGCCTACAGGCGTTAATATCAACAACAACGCAGGCTCAACACATATAGAAGGACTTCAGAAATTCGTTGTAGAAAAGGGACTTGATGCAGGTTTTGCCTATGACGGCGATGCTGACCGCTGCCTCTGTGTTGACGAGAAGGGAAATGTTATCACAGGCGATCATATCCTCTATATCTACGGAAGATATATGAAGGAGCGCGGAAAACTCATAAATAATACTGTAGTTACTACAGTTATGTCAAATTTCGGACTCTACAGAGCTTTTGATGAGATAGGCATAGATTATGCAAAGACAGCCGTAGGCGATAAGTATGTATACGAGTATATGAAGGAGAATAACTGCTGTATCGGCGGCGAGCAGTCGGGTCACATCATTTTCTCAAAGTATGCTTCAACAGGTGACGGTATACTCACAAGCCTGAAGATAATGCAGGTGGTAATGTCACGTGAGAAGAAGCTCAGTGAACTTGCTGCACCGTTCACAGTATATCCGCAGGTGCTTGAAAATGTCAAGGTCAAGGACAAGGCTGCTGCACAGGCAGATCCCGATGTCCGCGCAGAGGTTGACAAGGTTGCCGCAGAGCTTGGCGATTCCGGAAGAATACTTGTCCGTGAAAGCGGTACAGAGCCTCTTGTAAGAGTAATGGTAGAGGCTCAGGACGAGGCTGTATGCAGAAACTGCGTTGACAGAGTAGTTTCGGTCATAAGATCAAAAGGCCATGCAGTCTGATAAATTATAATAATGCAGCGGCGGTCCTGACGTTATGAAACAGGAGCGCCGCTTTTGATTAGTGCGATATGTCAAAGTGTGACGATGGCAAAAAAACAAATTCAGTTAAATACTGGAATTTTTATAAAGCTATTGACGTAAAAAATTTTTGGTGATATAATGAATATTACGGCGTGTTGTGCCAAAATAAGTATATGTAGTTAATTGGAGGTCAAAATGGCTAAGAATAATGAGCGCAATCTGAATGTTACGATAAAAAATCCCGATGAGGATAAGAATACTGTTATCATATCGATATCCTCTATATTTAATCAGCTTAGAAGGTTTCTGGCATTATGGCTCGTGATCGCTATTATGGCAGGCATCCTTTCTTTTGCTTATTCGGCAATAAAAACTTTTTCAAGAAAAACTCCCGCAAAGGCACTTGTAAGCTTTTCTTACAGCGGAATTGAAAAGGGACTTGATCCGTCAGGACGTAAGTTTGATATCAATTCCATGAAAAATCCTCTTGTTATAGAGAGAACACTTACCAAGCTCGGACTTGACCTTGATAAGGTCGAGGATATAAGAGCTAATATGTCCTTTGATTCAATAATCCCTGAGGACGCATATCAGAGACTTACTACATACAAGAATGTAATGGAAACAGCTACGAGCGGAAACCTTGCTGCTGCACAGGCTATGCTCGATGTTACATACTATCCTACACAGTTCAGTGTTTATTTTGATTTCGGAGAAGCAGGCTTTGACAGAGTTGGCGGCGTTGAGTTCCTCAATACTCTCCTTGAGACCTATCGTGATTTCTTCTATGAACAGTACGGATATAATGAGCAGCTCGGAGCTGCTGTA
>Ga0310786_10002546_pt1 | contig 27713 bp, 15 predicted proteins | sample AusTroGonzalo_MG_FD_203881 | JGI IMG/M metagenome (GOLD analysis project Ga0310786, IMG submission 203881) | Bovine rumen microbial communities from tropical cattle in Woodstock, Queensland, Australia - Gonzalo_03 (v2) (version 2) | ecosystem: Host-associated > Mammals > Digestive system >...
AAACTCGATTCTGCATTCGCCTTGCACTTTCCTTGCAGTATGAAACAAAACAATAACATTATCAATAACTAAAAACTTAAACAAGTATGATTGAACTTTATCTTTCACAAAACAAGAACTCGAAGTCGGCTGCCTTTGGCAAGTACTACCCTCGAGTCAGTTACAAACAGACGCTGAACATCCACGACATGGCTGTTCACATGGCGGAGCACAACACGCCGTTCTCCGAAGGTACCATCGAGGGTATCCTGCGCGACTTCGTGAAGTGTACGCGTGAGCAGACACTGATGGGTAACACCGTCAAAGTAGACAACCTGGCCATCTTCAAGGTGAGCTGCATCGGCAACGGTTGCACCCGCCTCTACGATGCCGATACCGACAAGACCATCTCGGCCAGCATCGGTGTGCTGAAGAAGACCGACAAGACCGGTCCAGCCGTAGGCTCGTTGAAGCTGCTGGCTCAGGCTACGGGCGAGTACACCCGCGAAGAGCTGAACAAGGATGGCCGTCTGTCATGGACCGACAAGGCCGCTGAGGAAATCCTCTCAGCCAAGGGTGGCAGCACCAATGCGCCCAGCGGCAATGGCGGCAACAACGGCGGTGGCGGTGGTGACGACGAACCCGACGAAAACTAATGAGCTATGAAGAAGGAAACGTGGAAGACGGTGATTCAGGTGGTGATATCCATCCTGACGGCGGCACTGACCGCACTGGGAACCAGTTCGTGCATTGGCGCGCTGACGCGCTAGTGAATAGTGAAAAGTGAAGAATCGGCTGAAGCCGATGAAGAGTGAAAAGTGAGAAAAAAGTCGGGCTGACAATGTTCAGTCCGATTTTTTTTTAGAAAACTGGTATCACTTTGGAAAAAAATTGCTATCTTTGTCGCCATAATATAAAAATATGATAAACTAAAAATATTATCGATGATTAATATACCTAAACAATTACACCTTCGTCAGCTGTTCTGCCTGCTGGTTGCCCTTTTCGTGTTGTCAGCTTGTTCTATTGACGACAACCCTGTACCCGAACCCGTCAATCCCAACCAGAAAGGCTACGTGGAACGCCTGGTACCTGTCGTTGATCCCAATGGTGAGTCTCAAGGCACTGTGACGCTTCGTTTCTACAACGACATGCCCAACGTGGCCTACGTCAGCATCAGCAACTTCCAACGCATCATGTATCCTGGTACTACAGTACAGGTGACAAAGACTGCTGACAATCAGTATGCACTGACCAGTCCCTGCGGTACGGCAACGGTCGACGTAGCGAAGGACGTATTCGAGAGCGACGACTACGAGGCTTTTACGAATTTAATGGGGCAAGTACAGGCTGGTATGCCTAACACCATCTACGACGCGCTACCCATCATCCGCTGGAAGTCGTTGGAAAAGACACCCCAGCAGGTACATGTTGCGTTGGACTATGGTAAATTCGGTATCGACCTGAGGGCTGACGACACGAATGTCTATTTCCCCTTCGCAACCATTGCCGACCTCTATGTCGATACATACATGCACCTGGCCTCCTTCAACGGTCAGACGGTGATGGTGGCTCCTAATGGCGCATACAGTTTATCAAATGGTTATCCGCAGGATTTCATAGCCCCTATCCTACAGGAAACGCGTACGGCAGATATGGCGGACTTCGCCTATAAGAACCTCTGCTTCACGCTAACCAACTTCTTCGGCTATCCAGGACGCACGCTCTTGGAAAATAAAGGACTGAAGGAAAAGGGTCTGGATCAGGCGTTGCTGGATTACGGCCAGGCAGGCCAGATGACGCGTGAACTGCTGAAGTCACAGAACATGTACGAATATATAGCTGGCACCTCAGCCTTAGGTTATCTGCTTTTCGATGGCGGACATACCTATACCGACATAACCGTTATCAGCAGGATAGACCAAAAGAGCACCTTCTGGTCGGAGATGAATGCTGTCAATACCGCCAAGCAAACAGAATTCGTTACCAACTTTCCTGAATTTGCTGACGTTGAACAAGGCTTTGTCGACAATTACCTTCTTGGTATCCTTTTGAAAAAGAAGCGTACAGAGAAGATGGGTGAAGGCGTGAAGTACTACAAGGAGGGCGAGACCGCCTACTGCTGGTTCAACTCGTTCCTATGCGACGACTCCGGCTGGCGTAAGTTCTACAAGGGCGAAGGGCCCAAACCCATCGTTGCCGACTATCCCAACGACTGGCTGATAGCACTGACCGATGCGCTTGAGAAGGCCGAAAACGACCCCGAGGTCAAGAATTTCGTGCTCGACATCTCGACTAACGGCGGTGGCTCGTCGGATGTTGTCTTGTTCATCACCTCTATCTTCTGCAATAAGGCTGATATATACTACGAAAACACGTTGACGGGTCAGAAGATGAAGAGTACCTTCGACGTAGACCGCAACCTGGACGGCAAGTTCGACGAGAAGGATGCCGAGGTGAAGTACCACCTGAACTTTGCCCTGCTCGTCAGTCCCGTCAGCTTCTCGTGCGGCAACATACTGCCTGCCCTGCTCAAAGACTATGGCATTCCCCTGCTGGGTCAGCGGTCGGGTGGCGGTTCATGCGCCGTTCTCTACAATCCATCAGCAGACGGATTCGGCTATCGCTACTCTACCCATAGAACTCGTCTGGCCGACACAAAGGGCGAGAACATCGATGCAGGCATTGTGCCAACCTACGAACTGGATAACGACGATTACTTCAACATCCAGAAGGTAGCACAACTGGTCGAAGGCTATTATGCCCAATAGTCATCATGGGCGCGATGAGGTAAGATGTGAGATGGAAGATGTCGGATGGATGATGTCGGATGAGAGATGAAAGATGAGAGATGTGAATAGAAAGTAGCCGGGGGAAAATGTGCCCTCGGCTACTTTTTCATGTGTGTAGTTATCTATTGGTGTCCGATAAAAGTATATGAATCAATAGTTGGAGGTATTAAAAGTTCGCGTATAGGATTCCAATCATAACAGGCACTTAGGTGCCTTCTCAATCTCTCTCTTTCGGGTTGGCAGTTGCCAGCCCGAATTCTTTGTTTCGGCGCGAAACAGGTGCCAGTCCCTTATGTCTACGGAAAACGTGTCGCAAATCTAAAAAAAAACGTTTTTCTTTGCCAATTCAAAAATATTAATTATCTTTGCAATGTCCTAAACGAATTATAACTACGATATTTGACTATTTCACTGTTATGTAAATGGGATTGTTTAGTAACATCTTTTTGTTGTGGGGCTTCAGTATAGACGCCTGGATTACCATCGCCACAGTGATGGCAGTCATCTGCGTAATGCTGTTTTCAAAGGTGCGTACCGATGCCGTCATGCTTATCGCCATAGGTGTGTTGTTTGCCGTAGGTGTGCTCGATGCCAAGGAGTTGTGCTCGGGCTTCAGTGCGGGTACCGTCGTTGTCACAGGCGTCCTGGGTGTTGTCATGGCCGGACTGCGCTATACGGGTGTGCTGCAATGGATGTTGAAGCACGTATTCGGACTGCCCGACCGCTACCCAACGGCTTTGCTGCGCATGATGGTGCCGGTTTCCATGTTGAGTGCCTTTCTCAGCAACACAATGCTGACGATGCTTTTCGGTAATGTATTGAAACGATGGTCGCGGAAACTCAACATTGCACCGTCGAAACTATACCTCCCGATGATGTATGCGGTACAGATGGGTGGTGTCCTAACGCTGATTGGTACGTCGACAAATATCATCGTGGCTGATTTCTACGGAAATGCTACCGGCAAGACCATGAACATGTTTTCCATCCTTATACCCGGAGCGCTTTGCCTCCTTGTCGGTGTTTTGTTCATCGTTGCCGTACGTCGATGGCTGCCAGATCGTAAGACTCCGGAGGAGGCTTTCGAAACGGCGTTCGACTACACGGTGGAATTACGGGTACCCTCCGACAATCCGAATATCTGCAAGACGTTAGGTGAGGCTGGACTGTTCCATGTAAAAGGCGGAAACCTGATTGATATTCACCATTTTGACCATGATCCGTCAGTGCTCAGCGAAGATGAGTTCATCATGGGCGGTGACCGTCTGCTCTACACTGGTCAGATTGATGATATCCTCGAGTTGAAGGATTCTCACAATCTGGTTATATCCGACCATCACGTTCGTTCCATGAACGAAATCAACAAGAATTACGAGTTACGCATCGCCTTTGTCAATTTCTATAGCAAACTCATCGGGAAGACTATTGGCGGCAGCTCGATAGAACGTGACAATAATATGGTATTGGTGGCTGTGGCACGTCGTGGCAAGCGCATCGAGGCAGCCCCTCGCGAGGTGGAACTGCAGGCGGGCGACACGCTGCTCTTCGAGTGTCCACGCAAGACGAACACATACGCCAAGCACTTGGCATCGCAGTTGCAATTCTCAGATTTTCAGGAGGTAGTCAAAATCGGTCCCAATGCCATTGTTTCATCGCTGATTATGACGGCTATGATGATCCTAACGGCCATGAACGTGGTATCGCTGCTACATGGCACGGTGCTGGCAGCCTTAGCCATGCTGCTTTTCCGCTGCTGTACTGTCAATCAGGCTATGGACTCTGTCAGCTGGCGTTCGTTGATGAGCTTGGCAGGATCCATTGTGCTTGGCACGGCTATAGCAAAGACGGGAATCGCCCAAAAGGTTGCACTAACCGTGGTTGACTTGGTCGGCACGCAGCCCGTCTTGGTGATGCTTGGCGTGTGCTTAGCGGCGATGCTGATTACCCAGATAGTTGAGAATGTGGCAGTCACCGCGATGTTCGCCCCCATCATGTACCAGGCAGCCATGCAGGTTGGCTACGAACCCGCGCCCTTCCTTCTGGCACTGATGATTGCTGCCAATGCCTCTTACGCCACACCCATTGCTGCGTCGCCCAACATGCTGGTCTATGGTCCTGGCGGTTATCGCTTCACCGACTATATGCGCATCGGCATTCCCCTGACCATCATCGTTACCGTTACTGGTGTTGCCGCCGTTATCTTAGCATATCCGCTTGTTAAATTATAAAGTCATTATATAACCATAGTTGAAAATATGGAAAAAGATTTTGAAGTAAATAAAAAAGGTTCTGTACTGACAGTGACGCTGGGCAATGAGCTGACAGCAGTTAATGCGCCTACATTGATGGAGGAACTGACACCCTATAAGAATCAGGGCATAGAGAAGGTGGTGTTCGATGCCACCAATCTGACACATCTTTCCAGTAGTGGAGTCCGTATCATTATCTACTGTAAGCAGAAGTTGGGTGCCAGCCCTGAAATCGTGTTCGTGAACTGCGACAAGATGATCCTTGACGTGTTGGATATTGTTGGCCTCCGACCTTTCATCACTTTTGAGGAGCGATGAACATGCATTTTATCCTAATCGAAGCAACATATAAATATAATAAATATAAATAATGTCTGCAATAAAGATATTGAGTGTTGATGACGAGCCTCTTATGGAGCTGTTAATGAAACAGTTTTTTAGGCACCAGATACGCGACGGCGAGTATGAATTCTTCTTTGCCAGGAACGGTGTGGAGGCGCTTGAAAAAATGAAAGAAATCCCCGACATCGAGATCGTTCTTTTGGACATCAACATGCCCGAGATGGACGGTCTGACGCTGCTGTCCATACTAAACGAGATGCACAATCCCGCGCTGCGTGTCATCATGGTCAGTGCATACGGAAACATGGCGAACATTCGTCAGGCCATGAACAATGGGGCCTTCGACTTTGCCATAAAGCCTGTTGACATGGACGACTTGAACAAGACTATCAAGAAGGCTATTGAGCAGATTAACAATGTACACGAGTCTCAGAAGGAGCATTCTCAATTGATGTCACTGAAGAAGGATTTGACGATTGCCAGGAACATTCAGCAGTATATCCTGCCACAAGTGGACTCGCCTTTTCCGGAAGACAGTGACAAACTGGATATTTATGCCTCGATGGAGGCTGCTAAGGATATCGGTGGCGATTTCTACGACTTCTTTCGCATCGATGACGACCATATCGCTTTCGTTGTTGGCGATGTCTGTGGCAAAGGTATCTCCGCAGCCTTGTTTATGGCAGTCAGTCGCACCATTATTCGCTCTAAAGGCATTCAATGCGGCACTGCCGGAGCATGCTTGACAGAGTCGAACCATCTGCTGGCGGCCTACTCAATAGATTGCATGTTTGTCACCGTGTTCTATGCTATTTACAATACGAAGACGGGACTCATCACTTACTGTAACGCCGGTCATAATCCACCCTATCTGTTACGGCGCAATGGCACTGTCGAAGAACTGCCGAGGTCGAAGGATATCATAGTGGGAATCTGCGATGATATAGAGTACAGTGAGGACACCCTTCAATTGGAATCTGGCGACACTTTGGTGATGTTTACCGACGGTGTGACCGAGGCCATGAATCCGGAAATGAAGGAGTTTGGCACCGAACGACTGCGTGCTATTCTTGGCGAACAGGCCGGAAAAAACTGTCGGCAAGTTATCGAAACTGTCAGGACTGCTATCAAGGACTTCGCAGGCGATGCCGAACAGAGTGATGACATTACGATGTTAGTCATTAAGAGAAAGTAGAAAGAAAGTGAAGCGACACAATATCATCATAGGATGTATGGGCGTTCTGCTGCTGTTATCGGTGGCGGCAGTACTATATATACGTCATATCGATGGTAAGCGCATCGGTGAGTTGGAGTCGCAAATTGGCGAACTGCGCAAACAGGAGAAACAGTCGGATATTGATCGCCGCGTGAGCAAACAGATGGAGGAGATTGCCTATGGTCAGCAGATGCTCTCCGAAGAACGCAGCAACGAAGCCATCCGGCAGTCGGAGATTGCTCAGGAGATGACACGCCTATCGGAGGCAGAACGACAAAAGGCCATCGTAGCGCAGGGTATCGCGGAAACGTCTGCCCAAGAGGCGAAAAATGCCTACCAGATAGCCGAGCATCAGCGCATGGTAGCCGACGATCAGCGTCGCCAGGCCGAGCATTCCAAAATGGTGACCGACACACTGAGCTACATCTCGTTAGGGCGAACGCTTGGTTCACAGGCCTATTCAATTTATCAGGCCGGCGACACGGATTTGGGCAATATGTTGGCTTACGCTTCCTATCTCTTCACAAGCGATTACGGCGGCGACTTCTTTAATCCCAGCGTCTTCCAGGCCCTCATGCAGTCGGCAGGCGGCCGCCGCAGTTTTAGTATCCACAATGGTAGCGTGTCGTGTACAGGGATATCTCCTCGCGACAATCACCTGCTGACCACGAGCACATACGGCGAGATGTTCAGTCATAGCATGCACGGCACTCAGATACAAACCAAGCGACTGATGAGCAATCGAAACTATTGCTTCCGCGATGGTTTTGCGGACAAGAGCGGCAAAGACTTTGCCATTAGTCATACCGGCCATCTGGTGGTTGCCGCCGATAATCAAACACGTGTCGTCTATTTAGAGCATGTTGACCGTCCCTTCAGTCTGTTGGATATCCATGAAGGCCGCCAACTGCTGGTGGTCGGCGAGCATAGTGTTGCCCTATTCGATATCGCCACCGAAAAGGTTATCAGTACACGCCGTCTCGATTTCCGTGTCGTCAGCACCGGCAGGCGCGACAACAAACCCCTGCTGTTCGATAACCGTGGAGGCATGTATATCGTGAATAGCCTTGACGACATGACGCGTGAAAAGGTTCCCGTTTCGGGTCAGGTCACGGCCTTTGCCAAAAATAACAATCGTCGGCTCACAGCCTATGGCATGTCAGACGGCACCATTTGGCTGATGGATGGAAAAGGCAAGACATACAAACTTGTGGGACACCTCTCGCAAGTTACGAAGCTGGAGTTCGATGCTTACCGGCTCTACTCGTCGAGTTATGACGGCAAGCTGCTCTTATGGATGACCAACGACCCGCAGATTAAGCCCATCACACTGTTCCAGTCTGCCAGTTGGCTCAGCAATTTCACCTTCAGCAAAGACAAGAGCTATATCTGGACGGGCGAACACAACGGCACCGTCACCGAATATCTGATCTCATTACCCAGGATTGCCCAGCGCCTCCGCCAGAATGTGAAGCGTAATTTCACTCAAGAGGAATGGGATTACTATGTAGGTAGGAGAATACCTTATAGAAAAGTGAAAAGTGAATAGTGTGAGTAATATGCTACTGCTATGACAGGAAAGGCAACGATACAAAGATTACGTAGAATGGTGCTATGCCTAGCACTATTCACTATTCACTGTTCGCTATTCACTAGCGTTAGCGCGCAGGGTCTTCCGCTTATCCGTAACTTTACCGCAGCGGAATATGGCGGACATAACCGTTGCTACGATATTGAGATTGGTGCGGATGGCACGGTGTTCGTGGCCAACTTTGAGGGATTGCTCTATTATGACCGTTCCCGGTGGCGGGTCATCCACTCACCTGATATCAGTCGTATTACGGTGGTCTATCGTGACAGCAAGAATACCATTTGGGTAGGTGGTTACAACTATTTTGCCCGTCTGGAGAAAAGGGCCAACGGTGAACTGTTTATGCAGCAGGTTGGAGAAAGTGGTCTGTTCGAAGGCGAGGTTATGGAAATCTTTGAAAATGGCGGAACGGTGCAGTTTGTGGCCAGCGACAATAACATCTATGAAGTCAACGGTAACACCATATCACTGATGAAGCGCACGAAGACCAAGTTCAGTCCCGGTGTCGCATCAGATATTGTATCGTTAGAGGCGCTGAAGGAAGATGAAAAGAATGTCGTTCTGGATGACATCACCCAAACGATTGCTATCGACGGCGGACTACAAGTCAAGGTAAAGAAGAACAACGGTCTGGTGATTGCCAATGACAATGGTCTCGACCTGTATGCCATCACCGAGGCTAACGGTCTGTGCTCCAATCAAGTGGCATACGTGGCCTACGATGGTCACGGCTTACTCTGGGGCGCCACGTCGCATGGTATCTTCGCTATTGAAATACCATCGGTCTATAGTTACTTCCTGAACAAGGACGGCCTTTCGGGTGAGGTGCATGCCATCGCAGCCTTTGACGGCAAGATTTACGTGGGCGGCACCAATGGCCTCTATAACATTGCTTCGCGGAAGTGTCAGCGTGTGGCCGACATCAACAACATCTGTTGGGCATTATGCCCAAAAGGTGACCATTTGCTCGCAGCCACTTCCAGCGGTATCTACCAGATTGCACGAGGCGGCAGCGTCAGACGTCTGACCTCAAAATCCACGATGGCCATGTTGGTGGATGGCGACAAGGTGTATGCCGGCGAACCTGACGGCATCTACTGCTACAATGGGCAATGGGCAATGGGCCATGTTCAGAGAGTTGACGACCTTCCGCTGGTGACAGAAATCCGCAAGGACACGCATGGTGGTCTCTGGTTGCGGAATGTTCACGGGAAAACCAGCGGCAGCGACCCGGGCAAGCCTCACGACCCAATTGCCGATTTGCCCAGCCGTCTGTTAAAGCCCGTCAGCGGTATAGAGGTGACTGCACAGTATCGTCATGACCATCAGGTGTGGATAGGCGGGGACGAAATACTGGCCATCGTCGACACCGACAAGAAAGCCCTCGCCGCACTTACCGACAACTGCCACGTTCGCTTCCGCTCCATCGTCATGGGCAGCGACAGCGTGCTGTGGGGCGGTTATGGTGACATGCCCAAGAAGTTAAATCGGATAGGTAGCAATGAAGGACACCTGCACTTCTTCTACGCCCTCGACTATGCACCGCTCTCAGGCAAAACATTGTACCGCTATAGATTAGACAACGGACGTATCGGGGGAACCAGCCAGTGGAGTGCCTGGACCGAGAAACAGGATGTCGAGTTCCTCAACCTGCCTTACGGCTCTTTCACCCTCAGCGTCCAAGCCATGTTGGCTAACGGTGAACTATCGGAGGTGACTTCTGTCGGCTTCAGCATTGCCTATCCGCTGCTTATGCGTTGGTATATGGTGTTGCTCTACTTCATCATCTTTGCCTACATCGTCTATCTGTTGTTTCGCTACCGCTTGAAACGTTTGCAAAAGGAGAAGATCAAACTGGAACAGATTGTCAAGGAACGGACAGCCGATCTCCGTAATGCCCAGAACGAACTGATACGTCAGGAAAAGATGGCCACGGTGGGTAAACTGACTGAGGGCCTCATTGACCGTATCCTGAACCCGATGAACTATATCATCAATTTTTCAAAGATGTCAAACGATCTGCTGAAAGACCTCAAGGAAAATATCTCTGGCAAGACTACGGTGAAGTCCGACGGTCAGGTCACGATTAGCGAAGACGACTATGATGATACGCTCGACATCGTTGACATGCTGACTCAGGACCTGAGTAGTATAGACCAGTATGGCCAAAATACTTCCCGTATGCTGAAGGCCATGGAGGAGATGTTAAAAGACCGTACCGGTGGCTATTTAGACATGGACCTCCTGCCTGTTCTTCAGCAGAACAAGGAGATGTTCGCCAAGTATTATGCTGACGAGAAAGCGGCGTATCATATCCGTTCCACCTTCACCCTGTCCAACGGGGCTATGCCCTTGTACGGCAATCCCGCCATGCTCAGCAAGACGGTTATGAGCATTTTGGACAACGCGGTCTATGCTGTGGTCAGGAAAGCACAGCGTGAGAAGGATTACGTTCCTGAAATCTTGCTGACCGTCACGGTCGGAGAAGGACAGTACGTTCTGAAGATTCGCGACAACGGCGTCGGTATCGACGAGAAACAGCTCGACAACATCTTCAATCCCTTCTTCACAACCAAGACCACCAGCGAAGCTGCGGGTATAGGACTTTATCTGAGTCGCGAAATCATACAGAATCACAAAGGCGACATCACTATGGCAAGTGTCAAGGGCGAATACACAGAGTTTACCATCACGTTACCCTCATCAAAAAGCGATATAACAGTATGAGAAGGCTTATTTACATATTACTGCTGATTGTCGGCACCTGTGTGGCACACGCCCAGATGGACACAAAGATGCGCGATATATACACCCAGGCCGAGAACGACTACCAGATAGGCCGAATCGAACAGGCCCGCGATGCACTGTTGCAGCATCTCGGCACTTTCCATGACAATCTGCGTCAGAACGCGCTCCGTCTTATCGCACTGTCCTATCTGGCTCGTTTCGACATGGAGCAGACTGAACAGTACGCCACACTTTTGTTGCAGGAAAATCCCTATTACACCCCTGCAGCGGGCGACCCAGCAACATTTGCCGATATCGTGAACGATATCAAGGCCGGCATGACGGCTACCATTACGACCGCCTCCAGTCAGGCCGAGAGTCTGGACGAGGTACCTGTGCCCACCACGCTCATCACCGCCGAGATGATTCACGATAGTGGTGCCCGAAACCTTCAGGAAGTGCTGGCGGCATACGTGCCAGGTATGAACCTCATCGACTGCAACGACGACATCAACATTGCCATGCGCGGTATCTATAGCTATACACAGGAGAAAATACTCATCATGCTCAATGGTCATCGACTGAACAGCTATACCACCAATACCGCCGCTCCTGACTTCAGCATATCTTTAGAGAAGATAAAACAGATTGAGGTACTGCGCGGACCTGCCTCTTCGCTCTATGGTGACGTGGCTCTGACAGGTGTGGTGAACATCATCACCAAACAAGGTGCCGATGTCGATGGTATTCAGGCAAAGATGGGAGTGGGCAACTACGGCCAGATCAAGGCTGATGCCGTCTTCGGCAAGCGTTATTTCGACATCGACCTGCTCGTCTGGGGTAGTGTCTACCGCAACAGCGGTGAAGGAAACATCGGGCGTATAGGCAAACATCCCTCCTACGACTTTGGCCTGCAACTGGGCTATAAGGGTCTGCAATTCATGTACGACACTCATTTCTCACAGGTTGTTGCACCTTTTACCATGAGCCTGCTCGCACTGTCGTACGACCACGGTCGTTATCGCAGCTACAACGGTCTGTCACCATCCTTCAGTACCAGTTCTCAGCATGCTGACCTCAGCTATCAATGGTCTATGTTCAATGTACAATGGAAGGCTGCCGCTACTTACGATAAGTCAAATCTGACGCGCTATCAGGTGCTCGGCGACGATCCTACGAACATACTGACCCTGGCACTTCCGTTGCCCCAATACATGATACAGGCGTTCGATACCCTTGGCGGACTCTCCCGTTACGTCAACGGTCAGGAGCAGAACTATGGATTCCAGTTGAAGGGTAACCATGCCTATACTTTGGGCGACAACCACCATGGCAATATCAGCTTCGGTGCCGAATATGGGCACTTTCAGCTCGACGACATCCGCTATCAGATAGGCTATAACTTCACAGAGTCATTCGCTGAGGATACGCAGATCCGTGAAGCAGGAAAGGGTAGTGAGAACAGAGCCAATGCCTATCTTCAGCTGAAACACCAGTGGCGCTCGCTCATTCTCAATGCAGGTATGCGCTTCGACTATAAGAACCGCTGCGATGACACGAAGGTGCGTGAACTGTCGCCACGTGTAGCCCTCATCCTGCAGCGTCCCAAGTGGAGCGTCCGCCTGAGCTATTCCAAATCGTTTGTCGATGCCCCCTACATCTACCGTCAGGCCAACATCATGGCAGCACTCATCAGCGACGACGATCCTGTCGGTCTCTCGCCTGAGCGTGCCCACTCCTTCCAGCTCTCCTTTGCTGGCAAAAACTGGGTAAAGGGACTGACGTTCGAGGTCAACGGTTTCTACAATCGTGCCGAAGACCTCATCATGACCGATATTCTCGATTACAGTAATGCAGGCCAGAACAAGACTGGTGGTGTAGAGCTGATGGCTGGTTACAAACAGTCGAAGTTCACCGCCGACTGGAACTTCACATGGACCCATACTTTCAAGTCAAACCTCCCCAGTCTCAGTCTGCCTGAGAAATTGATTCCCTACTATCCTAATGATATTGATGACAATAACAACACACCATCCATCCTATCGAACCTTGTAATCGGTTGGCAGGCAACGCCTCAATTGAGGCTTCATACGCATGTGCTCTTTGAAGGTCGTCAGAAATCTTATAACATTGATCTTGAGCAATACGACCTGAGCCAAACCTTTTACCTTGATTACGCTTTCTATAACCTGATTCCTGGCTGGGAAGAGAAGGCTGCCACCGCTTGGGAGACAGCAGTCAATCATGCTGGAAAGATTGTCAATTGCCAGGAGATGCCTGCTCGTTGCATCATCAATATCGGCGGCAAGTATTCGTTCGGTCCTGTCACCCTTAGCCTAAACATCCACAACCTCTTGGGCACTTGTTACCACCGTAGCGGCATGAACACCAGCGTCATCGCCCAGCAAGGCCGTTGGTTCATGGGCAGTGTCGCCATACGTTTACGCTAATTGAAAAAAAAATCTCATTTCGTTTGTGATATGGGTATTTTTTTTTATCTTTGCACACAGTACTACGTCACCCAAACAAATATATGCAAAGAAAGGAATCTTCGATCGTAGATTGGTGGGGGTGGTTGATAAAACATCTGAAGACCCACGTCGGTCTGACCGTCATCATCGTTGCGGCTATTCTGCTGCAAGGCATCTCTTCTGTGCAGTATTATTACACGCGTAGTTTATTGGCTGACGAGTTGGAAAGTCGGGCTGAATCGGAATTGAGCATCAAGGCTGTCGTCGTCAAGAATCTCCTGAACATGTCGGAGAACTCGTTGAGTGGTCATATCTGGGACCTGAAACGGAATATCATCTATCCTGATTCTTCCTATAGTGTGATGGAGTGGGTGCTTAGGTCTCATCCTGACCTAACGGGTTGCTGGGTGGCCTACGTACCTGAGCATTTCCCTGACAAGGGACGACTGTTTGAACCTATCGCCTGGTGGGACCATGGGGAGATCAGGAACGCGGAGATTGCTTCTGAGGGGCGTGACTATACCCAAAACCGATATTACAAAACCGTCATGGCGACAAACACCTCGATGTGGACGGATGTCTATCATGAAGACCTGATGGACATGGACCTGGTTACTTATATTATTCCCATCCATGACAGCCAGGAGGATATTGTGGCGATGTTCGGTCTTGATATGTCGGCCAATCTGCTGAGTGATACATTAGACTACCGCCATATCTATCCCTCGTCCTACATTCTCCTGTTGACGGAAAAAGGCCAGTTGATAGTCGGCCCTCGCCACAAGAAAGATAATAAGAGGGAGGAGACGCAGCAGATTATCAGGATGATTAACGACAGCACGGTGGAGAAGTCGCTTAGCAAGAGTGGCAGAAGTCATGTTTTCTCCATCCGAAACGCTGACGGGGATGAGGGTCTGGTGTTCTATGCCACCTTCAAGGGGGAGCCTAAATGGCAGATTGCCGTCGTTTGTTACGACAAGGAGGTCTATGCCAAATTGATCAACATGCGTCGTACGATCGGCTTTCTGACCGTACTGGCCCTGTTGGTGTTGGGACTGGTCATCACCCGCTTTGCCAAGAACGACCGCAAGTTGCAGAAGGCAAAGATGGAACAGGAGCGTATCGGCAGTGAACTACGTATCGCGACACACATCCAGAAGGAGATGTTGCCGAAGACTTTCCCACCTTATCCTGAACGAGACGATATCGACGTCTATGGCATCCAGATACCGGCCCGTGAGGTGGGTGGCGACCTCTTCGATTTCTTCCTCCGCAACGAAAAGCTGTTCTTCTGCATCGGTGACGTGAGTGGCAAGGGTGTACCATCGGCGATGGTGATGGCGGTGATCCATTCGCTGTTCCGCATGGCCTCTGCTCATGAGAACAATCCTGCCCGGATCATGCAGACAATCAACGAGACGTCGTGCGAAGGGAATGATTCGAATATATTTGTCACCTTCTTCATCGGTGTCCTCGACCTGCCAACGGGCTATTTGCGCTATTGTGATGCAGGCCACGAAGCACCGCTTGTCTTGTTCAATGGTCAATATTCAGAGGTCAATGTGAATCCCCACCTCCCCATTGGTATATTCAACGATGTGAAGTATGGGGTGGAGGAGATACAGCTACAACCTGACAGCACCATCTTCCTCTATACCGACGGTCTGACGGAGGCGAAAAGAGCGTCCAAGCAAATGTTTGGTCTGGAGCGTACGAAAGAGGTGCTTGACAAATGTGCCCGGCAGCAGTTGACACCCCAGCAGATATTAGAGACCATTAGCGATGAGGTACACCAGTTCATTGGCGATGCCGAACAGAGTGATGACTTGACGATGCTCGCCATCCGCTATACGCCCAGGCAGTTTGAGAGTACGCTGATGGAGACGCTGACCATCGAGAACGACGTCCATGAAGTGCCCCGTTTCAGCCAATTCATGAAGTCGGTCACTGGAAAACTGGGCTTAGAGCAGTCGCTGGCCCGCCGGTTGCGACTGGCCGTTGAGGAGGCGGTGGTCAATGTGATTAACTACGCCTATCCCACAGACACCAAGGGTGATGTTACCATCAAGGTAATGTCCGATGGCCATACCCTACATTTTCATATTATCGACTCAGGTGTAGCCTTTGACCCTACGCTCCAGGAAACGGCCGACACCACACTCTCTATCGAAGAGCGTCAGGTAGGAGGTCTGGGCATCCTTCTGGTGCGCGAGCTGATGGACTCTGTCAACTACGAGCGAATGGACGGGAAGAACGTTTTGACACTTATCAAATACATCAAATAAAACAGATTATGAACACAACAATTGAAGAAATCGATGGCAAGTATGTTGCCACTTTACACGGAGAAATGGATACAGCCGCTGCCCTGGAGGCAGAGGAAGTGCTGAAACCGCTCTACACCAGCAATGGTAAGGATGTCATCATCGACTGTAGTGACTTGGAGTATATCGCTTCCAGCGGTCTGCGCATCCTGCTCAACATCCTCAAGGGTGCCAAAGCCAGCGGCAGCAAGGTTATGATGCGCGGGGTGAATGACGACATCAAGAACGTCTTCAAACTGACCGGCCTCTTCAGTATCTTCGACTTTGAGTAATACCCCCTGGTCTATGAGAAAGATGAGTGTGCTGCTGTTGCTGGCAGCGTCGAGCTGTTGGGCACAGACGGATTCGCTGAACCAACTGAGCATAGGTCTGAACTTCCTAACCCATGGCGAGATGTGCGGCGGCGGTCTGCCGAGGTCTGAGGATGGGAGCGTATCGACAGAAGACCGCTCGAGTTTCCTCTTCGGTCGTACTCGTCTGATCGTTGACTACGAGCGACAAGGTTTGCAGGCTCATGCCGTCATCCAAAATAAGTCGGTGTGGGGTATGCAGGGTAATCAAAGTGTCAGCCTTTATGAAGGTTGGGTGAAAATGACAGCCCGCAACGGACTATTTGCACAGATGGGACGCGTGGCATTGGCTTACGACGACGAGCGCATCATCGGTACTAATGACTTCGCCACGGCAGCCAAGTCGCATGACGTGTTGCGAGTGGGCTATGAGGGGCATGGTCATAAGGCACATATCATCTTGGCTTACAACCAGAATAGCGAGAACGTCTATAACGGCACTTACTACACCAAAGGCGCACAGTATTACAAGAACATGCAGACTGTGTGGTATCATTATGACGTACCTCATGTCCCATTGGGAGCCTCGCTGCTTTTTATGAATATCGGACAACAGTCGGGAGAACCGCAAAAGGTGGACAACCAACCTTCGACCGAATATCAGCAGATGTATGGTGGCTATGTGAATTTCTACCCTGAATATCTGACGCTCGAAGGGTCATACTATCGGCAGACAGGAAACCTGGTGGATGCTGTCGTGATGAAATACAAACCCATAAAGGCCTGGATGGCCAGCGCGAAGGCTACTATCAAACCTTCTGACAGATACGGTCTCGAACTGGGCTATGACTATCTGAGTGGCGACGACTTTGTACCTATGTTATACGGCGGCAGGTTTGGTACACCACGGCATGAGGTGGAAAAGGGGTTCAGACCCCTATATGGTTCGCGTACCAAGTTCTATGGCATCATGGACTATTTTTACGAGAGTGCATACATCAACGGCTTTACGCCTGGTCTGCAAAACGCCTTCGTAGGTGTCTTCGGAAAGCCCACCAGCAAGTTGAGTTGCAAAGCCACCTACCACTATCTTGCCGTGGCTACAGATCTTGATGAACTCGACCGCACCCTGGGGCATTGCATTGACCTGCAGGCCAGTTACAAGTTCTCGAAGGACATCTCACTCTCTGCCGGCTATACGCAGATGATGGGTACAGAGACCATGAATCGCCTGAAGCAGGGCAGCAGTAGCAAGCAAGCGCGTTGGGGCTGGTTCTCGCTGGTCGTTTCGCCCAGTATCTTTAAAACAAAATGGTAAACTAACAATAAAACTATCAATATGAAAACTATCCCATCATTATCAAAAGTACAATACGGTCTCTATGTAGAGTGTATGGCACATCAGGGAGAGGCTTGTTATAATATTCCTTACTTATACGTGCTTGATGGCAGTCTCAATGCAGAGCAGCTTTGCCAGGCCGTTGAGTCTGCTGTGGCGGCTCATCCGACGCTGTTCACACGTATCGAACAGAACAGCGAGGGCGATCCCCAGCAAGTAATCGATGATACGGAACGCTTTAACCTCAGTGTAGAAACGGTAAATGATATCGAGGCTGTGAAGGCGCAGTTCGTACAGCCGTTCAATATTGTGGGAGATAGATTGTTCCGCATCCGGCTGTTACGGGACCAAGAAAACTACTACCTGTTGCAGGACATCCACCATATCATAAGCGACGGCGCGTCGCGAAAGGTGTTGCTGGCCGATATCGAGAAGGCTTATCGCGGCGAGACACTTGAGACTGAAACGCTGACCTTAGGAGATGTTGCCACTGCCGAGGCAGAAATGCGCAAGACACCAGCATTTGAGGAAGACAAGCAGTGGTATGCACAGAACTTCGACTGTAGTGACACTTATTCTCCGCTATTGCCTGATCTGGAAGGTGAAGAGCCAACAGAGGGACTGCTGACTCGAACGATGAGTGTTGGCATCGATTCTGTAGATGCCTTCTGCAAGGAGCATGGCATCTTCAAAAGCACATTCTTCACGGCGGCCTATGCTTATCTGTTGGCGAAATACAATAATGAACATGAAGTCTTGTTCAATACCATCCATAATGGTCGTTCCGACAAGCGGCTGCAGCATACGGTAGCGATGCTGGTGAAGACACTGCCGGTCTATGCCAAGTTTGACAACGATACCAGTGTGCTCGATTTCCTACAGGCCGGGCAGGAACAGATGACAGGATGTCGTCAGCATGAAGCGTACGCTTATAGTGACATCATCCATGACTTAGGTTTGCAAACGGCCACATCGTTTGGCTGGCATGGACAGTTGTTTGATAGTCTGCAGTTTGACGGCAAACCCATGACGGCTCAACGTTTGAACAACAATACGAGTGGTGTGGCTTTGTATGTGAAAGCCTATATCCGCGACGGACATTACAATGTGGAGGCGGAGTACAATGCCAGTGAGTATTCAGAGGCTCTTATCAACCAGTTCTTAGAGAGCTATGAGGCAGTCGTAGAGGGCTTCCTTACTCAGGGACGGTTGAGTGATATCTGTCTGATTACATCTGCTCAGCAGGAAGTGCTCGACAGCTTTAACCAGACTGACGCTCCCTACGATGATACGCAAACCATCGTATCGCTGTTCCGTCGCCAGGTTAAGGCCACGCCCGACAAGATTGCTGTAGTCTTTAAGGATAAGCGGTTCACCTATGCTGAGGTGGATGAAATCAGCGAGCGCATTGCTGGCTATATTGCATCAAAGGGGCTTGGATTAGAGGATATTGTAGCTGTTTTGATTCCTCGCTGCGAGTGGATGGCCATCGCCTCATTGGGTATCATCAAGGCAGGATGTGCTTTCCAGCCGCTCGACCCCAGCTATCCGAAGGAGCGTCTGAACTTCATGATGCAGGATACAGGTACCCGACTGTTGATAGCCGACGAGGAGCTGCGCCCCATCGTGGATGAATATCATGGCGATGTGATATTGACGAAAGACCTGCTACAGTGTACTGCGACTCAGTCGCAGCCAACAGACCCCAAGCCAGAGAGCCTTTTTACGCTCATCTATACCTCTGGTTCAACGGGAGTGCCCAAAGGCGGCATGTCAGAACACAGAAACTGGGTGGCTTTCTGCAATATGCATCAGCATTTCTACAACATCACGGCTCAGAGCAAGGTGGCTGCCTACGCCAGCTATGGTTTCGATGCCTCCCCAATGGAAATCTTCTCCGCACTCACCATTGGTGCCGAGTTGCATATCGTTCCTGAGGAATTGCGCCTTGACCTCATTGCCCTGAACGACTATTTCGAGCAGAACGGTATCACTCACGGGTTTATGACGACACAGGTGGCCTACCAGTTTGCTACCAGTATTGAGAGCCACTCGCTGCAAGTACTCATGACAGGCGGCGAGAAATTGTCGACACTAACACCACCGAAGACTTTCAGCCTGACGAATGGCTATGGCCCATCGGAAACCATCTGCTATGTCACCAACTACTGGGTCAAGGAGCGGATGAAGAACATTCCCATCGGTCCTGCCATGCAGAACTGTAAGCTATACATCGTTGACCCACAGGGACATCGTCTACCCGTGGGGGCTGCAGGTGAACTATGGGTCGCAGGTCCACAGGTTACCCGTGGCTATCTGAACCGCCCGGAAAAGACGGCGGAGGTATATATCGACAACCCCTTTACAAATAATGATAAATACGCGCGCATATATCGCACAGGCGACATCGTGCGCTATCTGCCCGATGGCAATATCTCGTTTGTAGGTCGCAAGGACGGACAGGTAAAGATTCGCGGTTTCCGCATCGAGTTGAAGGAGGTAGAAGCTGTGATTCGTGAGTTCCCTGGCATCAAGGATGCTACCGTGCAGGCCTTCGATGAGGAAGGTGGAAACGGCAAGTTCATTGCTGCCTACATCGTCAGCGACCAGCAGATTGATATTGATGCCTTGAACAACTTTATCCTCGATCAGAAGCCGCCTTACATGGTACCAGCCGTAACGATGCAGATTGAGGCTATCCCGCTGAACCAGAACCAGAAGGTGAACAAGAAAGCGCTTCCGAAACCTGAAAAGAAGGCTGGTGCCGTGGAGGAAAGCAATGTGCCCATGAACGTGCTGGAACAGGAACTCCATGAGATGATAGCAGGCATTGTCAATACGAAGGATTTTGGTGTGACGACGGTCTTAGGGTATGCCGGACTGACCTCCATCTCTGCCATCAAGTTGGCTGTTCAGGTGAATAAGCGCTATGGCGTAACCCTCGACTCTAAGTCGTTGGTCAAGACGGGTACCTTGCAGAGTATCGAGAACGAGATACTGAAAGGATTCATGGTTCAAGGTTCAGGGTTAACGGTTAATGAAATGAAGGTAGAAGCCAACCATGAACTATTAACCATTAACCATGCACCATTAAGCTATGCCCAGACAGGTGTCTATTTTGAGTGTCTAAAGAATCCTACCTCGACGATTTATAACATCCCTTATCTGCTCAGTTTTCCTGCCAGTGTCGAGGCCGACAAACTGGCCGATGCCGTGAAGCAGGTCGTGGAGGCCCATCCGGAACTGAGCATTCATTTTACCACAGAAGGTGATGCTATCGTGCAGACAATGGCCGATAGCGTACCCGTAGAAGTGCCCATCATAGAGATGAGCGATGAGGCGCTGATAGCCTACAAGAATGAGTACCCACGTCCCTTTAACCTACAGAAGGCACCGCTCTACCGATTCGAAGTGGTGAAGACCGAAAGCGGCGTACATCTGCTGATGGATGTGCATCATTTGGTATTTGACGGTGGTTCCGGCGATCTGTTCATCCGTCAGATCTGTTCTGCACTTGAAGGGCAATCCGTCGAGAAAGAGAGCTATACCTACCTCGATTTTGTCGACGACCAGCAGAAGGCTCAGGAGTCAGATACGTTTAAGACGGCCCAACAGTTCTTTGCCGAGAAACTGCAGACCTGTGAGGGTGCGAGTGAGATTCCTGCCGACCTGCCCAAGACGGATCAGCAGGGCTTTATCGGTGAGGCTGTCTGTCCGACCGATTATGACAAAGCTATTGCTTTCTGTCGTCAGCAGGAGATGACACCAGCCCATCTCTTCCTTGCAGCAACAGCCTATGTGGTATCACGCTACACCAATAACCGAGAGGTCTATCTTAGCACCATCAGCAGTGGACGCTCGAACCTGAAGATTGCCGATACGGTGGGTATGTTTGTCAATACTCTCGCCCTCGGTCTGAAGATTGACGATGTGACTGTCATCGAATACTTGAAACAAGTCAGCGAGACCTTCGACGAGACGCTGCGTCATGAGGACTACCCCTTCGCCCGTATTGCTGCCGACTACAATTTCCATCCCGCCATTTCATACGCCTACCAGATGGGCGTGCTCTCGCAGTACATGGTGGGTGGCCAGCCCATCCAGCAGGAACTGCTGGAGCTGAATGTGCCGAAGTTCAAGATCAATATCAAGATTGAACCACGTGGCATTCTGGTACAATACGATGATGCCGTCTATACCGCTGCTACGGCACAGGGGCTGGCAGATAGCATAGCCGCCACCGTAGAGCATATCATGGCACAGCCCAATGCTAAGCTACGCCAGTTGTCTATTGTCAGCCCAGCCCAGGAAGAAGCGTTGAACCGCATCCGCGTGACAGGTACAGGCGAGGCACCGTTCAAACTGTTCTTTGAGAGTATCGTCCACTATGCCAAGACACAGCCTGACCGTTTGGCCCTTGTTGCTTGCGACGCCCAATATACGTATCGGGAATTTGACCAGGCTACCAACCGCATCGCCAATGCGCTTCGTCAGCGTGGTGTACGTGAAGGCGATCGTGTAGCCATGTTGCTGCCACGTACCAGCCGACTCATCCTTTCCATGTTTGGTATTCAGAAAGCCGGGGCTGCCTATATCCCCTGCGACCCAGAATATCCAGAGGACCGTGTGAAACTGATTTTGGAGGACAGTGGTGCCAAACTGATTATCACGCCCCAAGTAGCCGAGGAATTGCTTGCCAGTTCCGTTAGTTGCGACGCCATTACAACGAACATAACACCCGACGACCTCGCGTACCTTATCTATACCAGCGGTTCAACAGGCCGTCCCAAGGGCGTGATGCTGCGCCATGAGGGTATGTGTAACTATGCTACGGCGCTGCCTGCCAATGTAGAGGCATACGCCGTGGCCAATGCTGCCGAGAGCATCCTTGGTGTTACCACCATCTCGTTTGATGCCTCCCTCCACGAGATTGCCATCTCACTATTCAACGGCCTCACCCTGGTATTGGCCAACGAGGAACAGACCAAGAATCCGCTCGACATGGCGGCTCTTATCCGCGAGCACCATATCGGCTACGTGTCGGCAACACCGTCTCAATGGCAGACATGGATATACAGCGACGAATTCGTAGAGGCCATCCGCACCGTGCCTATCATCCGCTTCGGTGGTGAGAAACTGCCTGAGAGTCTGCTTCATCAGATGCAGAAGCTGACACCCTCGCGCATCCTGAATACATACGGTCCTACAGAGACTACCGTATCGTCGAACATCCAGGAACTGACCCATGCCGAACGCGTCACCGTTGGTCGTCCGCAACTCAATGTCAAGGAGTTTGTTGTCGATAGCGACGGTAACGAATTGCCTATCGGCGTCGTGGGTGAGTTGTATATTGGTGGCCGTGGTGTAGGCCGGGGCTATAACAACCTCGACGACATGACCCGTGAACGCTTCATCGACTATCACGGTACGCGCATCTACAAATCGGGCGACTATGCAAAGTGGGCACCTGATGGCGACGTGTTCATCTTGGGGCGTAAAGACCACCAGATCAAGTTGCGCGGTCTGCGCATCGAACTCGGCGAGGTCGAGAATGTCATTGCCCGTGTGGAAGGTGTGAAGAACGTGGTCATCATGATTCGTCAGCTTTCAGGCAAGGAACACCTCTGTGCTTACTTTACTGCCGACCGTCCCATCGACATTGCCCAGATGAAGGCCGAGATCAGCAAGAGTCTAACGCAGTATATGGTGCCAACGGCTTATCTGCAATTAGAGAAGATGCCTATGACGCCCAATGGCAAGACGGACCTCAAGGCACTGCCTGAGCCGCAGGTGGCTGTCAGCGGCGACTATGAGGCACCTGCCAACGATACTGAGAAAGCCTTCTGCGACATCTTTGCCAACATCCTACAGATGGACAAGGTGGGAGCTACCGATAATTTCTTCGAGCTCGGCGGTACATCGCTGGTTGTCACGCGTGTCATCATCGAGGCCGATAAGGCTGGGCTACACGTGTCGTATGGTGAAGTCTTTGCCAATCCGACACCACGGAAACTTGCCGCACTGATTACGGGTGATATCGTTTCCGATGATTCTCAATCAGGTGAGCCAGACCCTGTTGCCGACTTCGACTATACCGCCATCAACAACCTCTTGCAGCGCAACACACTGGGCTTCTTCCGCTCCGGTGAGCGCCAGCAACTGGGCGATGTGCTGATTACAGGTGCTACAGGCTATCTGGGCATCCACATCCTACGCGACCTCATCGACAGCGATGCCCGGAACATCTACTGTATGGTACGTGGTAAGACGCTGGAGAAAGCTGAGAGCCGTCTGCGAACTCTGCTGTTCTATTACTTCGCAAAATCCTTCAAGGAACTGTTCGGTCAGCGTCTGCACATCGTCCTCGGCGATGTGACGCAGGATATTGATGCGAGTCTGAAGGTGGATACCATCTTTAACTGTGCGGCCGTGGTGAAGCACTTCTCAGAAGGTACGGAGATTGAAGACGTAAACATCGGCGGTGCCCAGCGTTGTGTCGACTACTGTATCAAGACCGGTGCCAAACTCATCCATATCTCTACCGCCAGTACCCGTGGTATATGGGCAGGCGAGATCAAGGATGAAGTTTATAGCGAGCAGCGTCTCTATATAGGGCAGTACCTCGGTAATCAGTACGTTTACTCTAAGTACATGGCCGAGCGGTTGATTCTCGATGCCGTTGCCCTTCACGGACTCAACGCGAAGATCATGCGTGTGGGTAATCTCGCTGCCCGCAGTACCGACGGTGAGTTCCAGGCTAATTTCAGTACCAACTCCTTCATGGGCCGCATCCGCATCTATAACATGCTGGGCTGTTGTCCGTATGCCCTGCGTAACAAGAGAGTTGAGTTCTCGCCCATCAACGAGGTGGCCCATGCCATCGTCCTGCTGGCCACCACGCCAAAGGAATGTACCGTATTCCATCCTTATAACATCCACGGTCAGTTCCTGGGTGACGTACTCTCTGGACTGGCTACAGTGACGGAGGGCATCCGTTTCGTGGAGCAAGAGGAATTTCAGAAGGTCATGGACGAGGCAGGACAAGATCCGCAGAAGGCCAAACAAATGGCTGCCCTGCTGGCCTATAAGGACTTGGCCCATGGCAAGAAAACTGCCGACGTACAGCGTGACAACGACTACACCACGCAGGTTCTCTATCGCCTCGGTTTCAATTGGTCGCCCACCTCATGGGATTACGTTGAACGCATGCTCACCGCCATCGGCGGCTTCGGCTTCTTCGAATAGATGACAGTGGTATGAATCGAGAAGAGCAAAAAGCCTTTAACAGCCAGTACTGGCGTTTCCTATGGTCATCCATCCTCATTGCCCTCTCAGGCTGTCTGGGCAATGTGGTGGATGCCATCATTGTTGGCAACTTGATTAATGAGGATGCCGTCAGTGCCATCAACCTGACAAAACCTGTCACTCAGTTGATGTTTACCCTCAGTATGCTCCTGTCAACGGGTGCTGGTATGTTGGTAGGCATGGAACTTGGCAAGAAAGATTATTCGCGAGCAGCTCATATCTACACATTGTCGTTGGCATTGTGCCTGACGGTTGGCCTGCTGACCACCTGCTGCGGAATAACGATACCAGATATCATCACAGGGTGGCTGTGTAAGAACGAACAATTGTTCCAATACACGTATGACTATCTGGTCGTTATATTATTGGGTGCCCCTGCATATATGATGATATGGGCTCTCAGCACGATGGTTGGCGTAGATGGCAGTCCGCGGCTGGTGAGCATGGCCATCATGATTGACAATGCCGTCAACCTCTGTCTCGACATCGTGTTCATCCAGTGGCTTGGGTGGGGTATCGAAGGCTCCTCTACGGCAACCGTCGTTGGCCATCTGGTGGGCATCGTCATCATGTGCTGGCACTTCCGTTATAAAGATAATCATCTACGATTCATTTTCCACTCTTCACTCCTCACGCTTCAATCATCACTGAAGCAGATTCTCTCTCAGGGCGCACCGCTGGCAATCGCTTCCGTCTGTCTCACCTTACTGCTGTTCTGTGCCAACAACATTGTGCTGTCCTCATTAGGCCGTATCGGTATCTTTGCCTTTGCTGTTTGCATGAACCTCTTACATATTTACAATCTTTTCCTGGCAGGTGTCTGCCGCACCATTCAGTCGTTAGGTGCCATTCAGATAGGGAAGGGCGACAACGAGGCCTTCCGTCTGGTCTTGACCAAGTCGTTCACTTTCATCACCGTGGCCATGCTCGTCACCTGTATCTTTGTCTGGATAGATCCCCAAGCCATTGCGAGGTTTTTCGGAGCCGCCGAGCCCGACATGATAACCGAAGGCAGTCATGCCCTGCGCATCTTCGCCCTCAGTTTCATACCCTTCTGCTACATTTATACGCTGATGATAGTCTATAAACTATATGGTTATCACAAGATGGCGTTGTTCATTTCGTTGGCTCTCTCGCTAACAGTCATTCCCGTACTGTGGATCATGGCGAACGCTGCCCCGGATTACCTATGGTACAGTTACCTCATTGCCTACCTCATCGAAGTCCTGCTTATCGTGATGTTCCATAAGATGGGGCATTTAAAATGGACGACGTCGTGATGTAGATGTCAGAGAGTTCTAAAACTTACTTTCTTACTTCTTACTTTCTTACTTTTTCCCGATTTTTAATCGGAAGACGAAAGGAGAAGGAAGAAAATTGTAAATATTACAATTATATATTATATATAATATAGATTCTTTGCGTGCATTTCAGAAATAGCAAAAAGTAAGAAAGTAAGAAATAAGAAATAAGAAAATGAATGCCGTGTGTCAGATAGCGAGACGCCGTTTCTCGACCAGAGAAAGGCCGTTTCTCTGGTAGCGAGAGGCCGTATCTCGTGCATGGGCGCAATGATGTAAGATTGAAGAAGTGAAAAAGTGGAAAAAGTCGGGCTGAAGTATTGTCAGTCCGATTTTTTTTATTATTTTTGCCCCAGAAACATAAAACGACTAAACTTATTGAGATGAAACAACGCGGATTGATGATACTGATAGCGGTACTGCTGGCAGGGTTGGCAGCACAAGCGCAGCAGGTGGTAAGCGGCGTGGTGAAGGACCGCCAGACGGGCGATGTGCTGAGTCACGTCAGCATTACGGCTGAGGGTTCGGAGGTGCATACCGTGACCAACGACGAGGGACGTTTTACCTTGAAGGTGAAGAACGCGCCCAAGTATATCCAACTGAGCCATATCGGCTACAAGACACGACGCCACCAGCTGAGCGGGCAGACGGAGGGCTTGCAGATCATGATGACGAGTCATGTGGTGACGCTTGACGAGGTGATTGTGTCTGTCAACGACCCTTTGGAGATAGTGCATGCGGCGATGAAGCGCATCCAGTCGAACTATCCCATGCAACAGGAGCTGATGCGTTGTTTCTATCGTGAGGTGACGCATCGTGGTTCGCGTCCTATAGCCGTTGCCGAGGCGGTGATGGATATGTATAAGACCAGCTACAAATATGGTCCCGATGGTGATGCGGTGGGTATTCTGAAAGGGCGCCGACTGATGAGCATGAAGTCCAAGGATACGCTGGGTGTGAAGATTCAGGGTGGCCCGGTGTTGCCGCTGATGGCCGACGTGGCCAAGAATCCCGATTATCTGTTGAACGAGCAGGACCTCTCGCAGTGTACGTTGCGCCAGAAACAGCCTGCTAAGCTGAACGACCGCCTGCACTACGTCGTAGAAATCGTGCCGCATGACATCACGTACTATCCGGTGATGGGCGGTCTGCTGTATATTGACCAGGAATCGCTGACTATTACGCGTGCTGAACTGGAACTGGACGTGCGCGACTGGCGTAGAGCCTCGGAATACATGTTGGTGAAGAAACCTTTTGGCCTGCGTTTCCGTCCGAAACAGCTGTCGATGGTGATAGGCTATACCACAGACTTACAGGGCGTGACGCGTATGAACTATCTGCGCAACGAGATGCGGTTCAACTGTGACTGGAAGCGCCGGCTGTTTGCCTCAACCTTTACGACCGTCTGCGAGATGGTGGTGACGGACCGCCTGGCTACAGGGCGCGACGCTAAACGTCCGAGCGGGCACTCGTCGTTTGGCATCAGAGAGCGTTTCTACGACCGTGTGGAGTATTTCGACGATCCAGACTTCTGGGCCGACTATAACATCATTGAGCCTACGGAGAGCTTGGAACACGCTATTGACAAACTGAGAAAGAAGTTGAGAAATTGAGATAATGAGATAATGAGAAATTGAGAAATTGAGATAATGAGATAATGAGAAATTGAGAAATTGAGATAATGAGATAATGAGAAATTGAGAAATTGAAATGATGAAAAAGATACTCTTACTTCTTACATCTTACATCTTTCCTCTTACATCTTCGCTGGCTCAGCCTGCTGGAGT
>Ga0310786_10002549_pt1 | contig 27693 bp, 25 predicted proteins | sample AusTroGonzalo_MG_FD_203881 | JGI IMG/M metagenome (GOLD analysis project Ga0310786, IMG submission 203881) | Bovine rumen microbial communities from tropical cattle in Woodstock, Queensland, Australia - Gonzalo_03 (v2) (version 2) | ecosystem: Host-associated > Mammals > Digestive system >...
AGCGAGTGCACGGAACAAGACTGCGCGGCAAGGCAGAGAAACAGGATAATTAGCAGTATGTGAAGGCATTTGCGCATAATCGGAGCGCAAAGGTAGTACAATTATTTGATTTATGCAAAAATAGTTGCTGTTTTGGTGGATTTTTCTATTAAATCGTTATTTTTTTATGCTGTGGTTATAGTGTTCTTATATTACTCTTATACTTCAGTTTGCCTATTAACATATAAATAACGTATAAATCACCTATAAATAACCTATAAATCACGTATAAATCACCTATAATTGGTAGAGGAAAGGAAAGGGATTATAAATTGAAAATTGAAAGGTGAAAATTGAAAGGCAAATGGAAATTGAAAATTGAAAGGTGAAAAGTGAACGGTGAAAGGTGAAAAGTGGGGGGATTAGGGTTTGTAGTAACTGTCGCGGAGAATGCGTTCGGCATCGGGGTCCGCCATGAGGGATTGTAAGGTAACGGTGTCGTTATGCTGCATATAGGATTCAGCAATGCGCCAGCCAATCCACGTACCGAGGCGTCCGGGAGAGTCTTGGGAAATCTCTGCCGTAAATGGTCCGTCATTAAGATAGGACGTGAGCACCAGCGATTCCGTTTTGAAGAGGTCCCGCTTGTCCATCATCAGATTCCAGATGGCACGTTCGTTACGCACACACCAATCCCACTGCTCCTTGGTATAACCCATAACTTCGTATCCGGGCAAATCCGAGAAGATTTGGGCCAACAGATACATTACTTTGCCGCGGTAAATCATATTATCCAGCAAGCGGCTCTTGGTGCTTGTATAAGGCAGATGGCGGAAGAGAAAAGCACTCACCACATCCACGGGAATACACTCCTTGCGCATGGTCTGTTTCTGATACTCATAGACAACGCGGTTGTAGTATTCATAATCCGAACCGAGGTACATATCGGCACCAACAGCCATATCATCGCCGACAAAAAGCAGCGAGGAATTGAAGCCGGAGATAAAAAGATAAATCGTCGGGAGCTGCCAATCGGGATAGAGATAGTGCACGCGGGCAAATGCCGCAGAAAGGGCAGCTTCAAGGTCTTTAGTATCGGCAAAAACCTCCCGTTCGAGGCGGTTCGTCCGGGCAAAGCCGTACAGCGTATCCGAGAGGAAAGCCGGCAGCTGCTGCGCCAAATAGAGCGTGTCAGCAGTTGGCAAGCCAAGTATATCCTCCACAAAAACAGGCATAAAGTCCGGATATTCGGTGTAGAGGATACGGATGTCCTGCAAGGCAGAGAAGGAATCGACATTGAGCAAGGCATTGTCAAAACGCACAAGCTCAACGGGCTGCGGCTCAAGGTCTTTAGGGAAGTACTGACGCTTGGACGTGCAGGACACCAACAAGCTGAACAAGAGCAATATGTACGGAAGTTTCTTCATGGTTATTCGCTGATTATGCCGTCTTTGATGGTTACGATGCGGTCGCTGATAGCGGCGAGTTCCTTGTCATGCGTGACGATGATGATAGTCTGGTTATATTTGTCGCGGAGCACCAGCAGCAGTTTGTGGAGTTCGCGCTTGTTAGCCTCGTCGAGGCTGCCGGAAGGTTCGTCGGCAAGAATGACATCGGGCGACATCATCATTGCACGCGCTACAGCCACGCGCTGTTTCTCGCCGCCGGACAGTTCGTTGGGTTTGTGCGTCATACGGTCCGCGAGACCGAGTTCGGAAAGCAGCTGTTTGGCCCGCCCGGTGGCTGCGGCTGTGTTCTCGCCGGCAATCATGGCAGGAATAAGCACATTCTCCAAGGCGGTAAATTCGGGCAACAACTGATGGAACTGGAAGATGAAGCCGATGTGCCGGTTGCGGAAACGCGCCAGTTCCCTGTCCTTGAGGGCAAAGACATCTACGCCATTGACAAGCACCTTGCCGGCATCTGGTTTGTCAAGTGTGCCGACAATCTGCAAAAGCGTAGTCTTGCCGGCCCCTGATTTGCCGATAATCGAGACAATCTCGCCCTTGTTCACATGCAGATTCACACCACGTAACACCTGCAGCGAATCGAAGGATTTTTGTATGTTCTGAACGTCTATCATAGGATTATTTTTTGTCATAGGCTTTGTTAATAAGTTCAATGGCTTTTTCGATTAAGTCGTCCTTGTCGGTACTCTCTTGCGCGATGAGCAGGTGCGGGCGGATACCGTATTCGATGTCCTTCTTGTCGCGGTCGTACATTCGTACGCTGGAGAAACGCACCGTCCAACCGCAAGGCAGTTCATAGCTCAGCGGCATTCCTCCGCCTCCGCCACTGATGCCTCCTACAATAGCACAATTGTCGGCATAGCGCATCATACTGATAAACGAGTTTGTAGCGGAATAGCTGTGCCGATTGGATAAAACCACCAAGGGACGGAACCACTTGCTGTTAATAAGTGATGTGTCCGACATCAGCGGTTCAAGCTCCGAAAACGCATCGTGCGCAGGACCGTTCTTGTGGTGCCAATAGCCGACAATGCGGTTGTCAGAGAAGAATGGCGAAGCCAATTTATAGGCATTGGATAAATCGCCGCCGCCGTTGTTGCGGACATCCAGCACGATACCGCGGCAGTTCTTGAACGCGGTGAAGATATAGTAGAAATTGAGCGCGGAGAAGGAATTGGAGAACGAGGAATAGTAAATATATCCGATGCTGTCGTTGTCAATGGTACAATAATACAACCCACCTGCGATGCGGTAGTTTTTGAGGTACAGTTTCTGCAATTCGGTATTGAAATTGGCAGGGTAAGAGTCGTACCACTCCGTGTTATAGGAACGGTCAAAAGGTGAGTACAAGTTTACGTGCCCGTCCTTCAGGTGGTCTAACATTTCCGCACAGAGGTCAAAAAGGGCTATTTCGTCGTTTTTTTTGAGCGCTGCTGCCTTCGCAACGTATTCGGAGTGGATTGCATCCCAGTCGATGTTTTTGGCATCCAGAAAGCAATATTTGGTGTCAATAATCTGCCACAAGGCTTCAATGTTATCCACCGGATCGGTAGAATACGCGATTTCGTTCTTCGATTTGCAGCTGATTAGCAGCGCGCATATAAATGCAATATATAGGAGAGGTCGTTTCATCGTTTTAGAGTTGTTTTGCAGGATTAATACGGTAGTTCCAAATACAACCGATAACAATATTTATCTGGTTTCGCGTGAATTGCATATCGTGCGTGCTGTAGTTGAGGAAGGAGTGTTCCGCGCCTACGCGCCATGTGGAGTGGGGAAACTGCAGATCAAGCGACAATTCGTGCCGAACGACATTGTGATTCCAGGGTCCCGAGCAACGCGCCTTGCCGGAAACGCCTTGCGCAATCTCGTAGTATGCCTGCCAGTAATCAGGCATATAATCAAAGCCGATAAGATTGGTGCGGATTCTATAACGGAGACGATACGAGGTCTTCTTACCATAGAAAGACCATTGGATTCCCGCCATCGCCATAGCGTCTATTCCCACATCAAAAGAGTAGGGCTTGTTGACATTCGAACCGAGGTTGCGTGCCATAAAGTCTGCCTCAAGATACGGTCCCAGAATCACCTTGAGGCGACTATCCATCCATGACCAGCGGTAATAGGCTCCCCAACCGGCATTAAATCCCAAACCATAAATCAAGTTTGTATAGGCAGAATTATACGCGCGTAAACCATGAATATCAATGGCTCCGACGTGCGACCAGTTGATGGGATTGCCTTCCTTGTCGGTCTTGCTAAACGGCTGCCACCACTCGTTGCCGATAGCAATCTGGTTGCCGGAGTAAGCCAGTGGACTGAGATACGGGTCAAGTTGATACACCCAGCCGTATTTGACTTTGAGAATGTTCTCGTGTTCTACCGGTTCTGCAGCAGCAGGTAATGTGCTTAGACACAAGAGGCAAAGTAATGCAATATTATTTAGTCGTTTCATATTCATTTTACAGTTAATTGGCGGTCTCCGTTCTCCAAAACCCGAATGGTGATATATACTGTATCTTCAGGCAAAAGTGGAGCAATAATATCCGGCCACTCGATAAAACAGTAATTGCCGCTATAGAGATACTCCTCGGCGCCAAAATCCAACGCCTCCTTGAGGTCCTTTAGACGATAGCAGTCAAAGTGATACAGTTCTTCACCCTGCGGCAAATCATAAACGTTGACAATCGCAAACGTAGGACTGTTCACCACATCGTCCGTTCCGAGTGCGCGACACAGTTCACTAATGAACGTGGTCTTGCCTGCACCCATCTGTGCATCGAAGGCATACACTCGCGCCGAAGGGTGGTGTTCCAAAATGGTAGTCGGCGGCACAACCTTACCAGCGGAATTGTGCAAAGTGAGCTGCGATTTTTCGTGTTGTTTTATTGTATATTGGGTCATAATGCTGAAAAATATTTAATTCTCAAAGCGTCAAATTTCCTTGAAAATACTCGTAAATCATTGAAGCTCTGTTAGTTCCGACTACGGACTGTAATTCGGCAAGTGTGGCGCTTCTAATTTTGGAAACAGATCCGAAATGACGAAGAAGTTTCTGCTTTGTCACAGCTCCAACTGACTGAATATCATCAAGTTGGCTCTTTATTTGTGCCTTTGAACGCTTGCTTTTGTGGTAGGAAATGGCAAAACGGTGCACTTCATCCTGAATCTGCACCATCAAGCGGAACACTTCGCTGTTGACAGGCATACTAATCTCTATTGGCGGGAAACCATACAGCAGGGTTTGGGTGCGGTGCTTGTCATCTTTCTTTAATCCGGCAATCGGAATTTGCAATCCGAGTTGGTCTTCTACTGCTTCCCGAATAGCATGCATTTGTCCGATTCCACCGTCTGCAATGATAAGATTGGGCAGGGGCTGTTGCTCGTCTATCAAGTGCTGATACCGCCGTCTAACCACTTCCCGCATAGAAGCGTAATCGTCTGCTCCTTCCACCGTTTTTATCTGAAAACGCTTGTATTCCGATTTGGCAGGCTTTGCTTTTTTGAATACGACGCACCCTGCAACTGGACTTGTTCCTTGAATATTCGAGTTGTCAAAACTATCGATGAATACGGGCAAAGTTGGAAGTTTGAGCAGTGTTTGCAGTTCCCCTAATATACGGGTTGACCTTTGTTCGGGATTCAGTTTGTCATTCTGTTTGATACGATCATGCATGTATTGCTCAACGTTCTGTTGTGCAAGCGCCAGCAGTTTCTTCTTATCCCCCGAAACGGCAATTTGCAAGTGTAAGTTTTCATCGATTACATCGGGAATGAAAGGCACAATTACATCCCTTGTAGTGCTGCCTATTTGTGCGCGTAATTCCTGCATTCCAAAAGCAAGCATCTCCTCTTTCGTCTCCTCCATCAACCGCTTATATTCAATCGTTTGTCCGGATACGATGCTTCCATTGTTAAGATGTAAAATGGAGATATATACATTATCGTTATTCTCCTTGTATCCGAATAGGTCGATTTCACCGGCATTGGTGTTTGTTATCACAGTTTTAGAGCGGAATTTCTCAAGTAGCAAATACTTTTCTTTGACAGCCTCTGCCTCCTCGTACTGCATGTTATTTGCATACATCACCATCTGTTGCTCCAGTTGCCTGCTAATCTCCTGTGCGTCACCTCGAATGATTTTCTTCGCCTGTCTAATCCATTCATTGTATTGTTCAGCGGTTAATTTATTCTCACAAATGCCGCAGCAATTATGAAGGTGGTATTTGAGGCATACTTTATATTTCCCATCTTCAACGTTCTTTGTGGTCAATGGTAAATGGCATGTTCGGAGCGGGTATAGTTTGTGAATCAGTTCCAAACACAAATCTACCGTATTCCCGAAGCTATACGGTCCAAAGTATTCACCAACTTTCTTGTCAATGTTTCGAGTTTTGTATATACGAGGATAAGTCTCTTTGGTTATACAGATGCTTGGATACGATTTGCCGTCTTTAAGAAGAATGTTGTAGTGTGGCTGGTATTGCTTAATCAAATTGTTTTCCAGCAAGAATGCGTCCTGTTCCGAATCAACGACGATATATTTGATGTCTGCTATATGTTTAACCAGCTGTCGTGTTTTATTGGTTTGCTTGTCTTTTTGAAAGTAACTATTAACTCGCCTTCTAAGGTTCTTTGCTTTTCCTACATATATAATAGTCCCCTCTTGGTCGAAGTACTGATATACTCCCGGCTTCTCGGGAATACGGTGTAAGGTGGATTGAATATGTTCAGAAACAGCTGCCATGTTTTATAATGTTCCACGTGGAACAATATTGTTTATCGTCCTAAAAGGACAAGCAATACACTAATGTCATTGGGACTTACCCCGGGGATGCGGCTGGCCTCTCCGATGGTTTTGGGTTTGATGCGGGTCAGTTTTTGTCTTGCTTCCGTAGATAAGGATTGGAGAGAATTATAATCGAAGGTCTCTGAAAGCGTGATTGATTCCAAGCGTTGCAGTTTCTCTGCCTCCTGTTTCTCGCGGTGAATATAACCGGCATACTTCGTGTTTATTTCTGCCGATTCGACAATCTCAACGCGTCTTGTACCCAATGTGTCAAGATAAGCTTTTAACGCAGGAACTTGCTCTGCCAAAGCGTCAATAGTAACCAGCGGACGCATTACAAGATCGTGCAGCTTGCAACCGTGTTGAAGCGGAGAGATATCGTTGGCAACCAGCCATGTATTGACATCATTCGGCTTAACCTTTGTTTCCATTAAGAACTGCTGCAAATCGTTTACGGCAGTTTGTTTGGCGGTGAACAAGTTATGGCGATAGGCATCGGCCAGACCTATTTGGTAGGCGCGTTCAGTCAGACGCTCATCCGCGTTATCCTGCCGCAACAAAATGCGATATTCCGCACGCGAGGTAAACATCCGATAAGGTTCATCGACTCCCTTGGTTACTAAATCATCAATCAACACTCCTATATAACTTTCGTCACGTCCCAAAGTAAAGGCGGGAAGATTATTAATGCTCAAATGAGCATTAACTCCGGCAATTAGCCCCTGACCGGCTGCTTCTTCATAACCTGTCGTGCCATTGATTTGTCCGGCAAAAAAGAGATGGTGAACAAGTTTCGTTTCCAGCGTATGATGCAGTTGCGTAGGGTCAAAAAAGTCATACTCAATAGCATATCCGGGACGATACATAACCACATTCTCCAATCCGGGAACCGTTTTCATGGCCGCAAGCTGCACTTGCCATGGCAAACTGGAGGAGAACCCATTGACGTAATATTCGTTGGAATCGACACCTTCCGGTTCTAAGAACAGTTGATGGGCATCTTTGTCCGCAAAAGTGATAATCTTGGTCTCAATGCTGGGACAATATCTCGGTCCGATACTCTTGATTTGACCGTTGTATAGCGGTGAATCGGGCAGTCCTTTGCGCAGTTCGTCATGTGTTGTGGGATTGGTATAGGTAATCCAGCAGGACATTTGCTTGAGTTCACGGTGCACCGTATCCAAATATGAGAACTGATGCCAGTCATCGTCTCCTTTCTGTTCGATGAGCGCGGAGAAATCGATGCTGCGCTTGTCTATTCTGGCGGGTGTTCCTGTTTTCATGCGGTCTGACTTGAATCCATACTGAATGAGTTGCTCTGTCAAACCATAACTGGCAGGTTCTGAAGTGCGGCCTCCTTTAATTTGTGCTTTACCGAAATGGAGCAAGCCGTTCAGAAAAGTACCATTGGTGAGAATCACAGCTTTTGCCGACATCTCAACGCCGAGCATTGTTCGAACGCCACATACGGTGGAATCGGCAATAATTAACTCCGTGACCATATCTTGCCATAAATAGAGATTGGGTGTCTCGGAAAGCGTCTTCACCCACTCATTAATAAATGCTTTTCGGTCGGATTGACTGCGTGGACTCCACATCGCCGGACCTTTGGAGCGATTAAGCATTCGAAACTGAATGGCTGAGCGGTCTGTTACCTGCGCCATTTGCCCTCCAAGTGCATCTAACTCCCTGACAATCTGTCCCTTAGCTATTCCTCCTACTGCCGGATTGCAACTCATTTGGGCAATTTTGTTCATGTCCATTGTGATGAGTAGCGTCTTGCTACCCATTCGTGCCGCAGCAGATGCCGCTTCACAACCCGCATGACCCGCTCCAACTACTATAATATCATATTTGAAGTTCATATTTCGTCTTTGTTTAATGCAATTTTTCTACACGCGCAGCGTCTAATCGCAGTAAAATGAACAATAATATACTGAATCCCCACATCGAGCTTCCACCATAACTGAAGAATGGTAGCGGAATACCTATTACCGGCAGTAAGCCAAGTACCATTCCTATATTGATGGTTAGGTGTATAAGGAAAATGCAGGCAACGGAATAGCAGTATATATGGCTAAACGCATCTCGTTGGCGTTCAGCTATTTTGATTAATCGCAGTATGAAAATCAAATAGAGGATTAAAACTCCGGTTGTTCCTACGAATCCCCATTCCTCTCCAACGGTGCAGAAGATAAAGTCTGTATCTTGTTCAGGTACATATTTCAGTTGACTTTGTGTGCCTTGCAGCCAACCTTTCCCCAAAAATTGCCCCGATCCTATAGCAATCTTTGCCTGCGTTACATTGTATCCTGCTCCGGATGGGTCGTCTTTCATGCCCAATAAAACCTCAATACGTGTTCTTTGGTGCGGTTGAAGCACTTTTGTAAACACAAAATTGCAGGTAAAGGCATAGCCCACACTCATAAAGAAACATAGTAGTAACACCCATTTATAGTAGCGCTTGATTTTCCACGTACGCCAAATCAGCAACCCGAATACAATGACCAGTAAAATCAATGCCGGCCAGATGGAGAATCGTATGACAAGAAGGAAAACAATAACTCCAATCACGCCCGCCCAAAGCACCCATCCTGCCATTCCTTGTCTATAAAATACAAGAATAAACGCCGCAAAGACCAGCGCCGAACCTGTTTCCCGTTGGAGCAGCATGATAATGAGCATTGGCAAGCCGATAATGGCAACCGGAATAATTAAATCCCGCCATGTACGTACCTTATATTCATAACGCCCCATGTACTTTGCCACCGCCAATGCCGTTATACACTTGGCAAATTCAGCAGGCTGAAGGCTTACGGGACCGAAAGAAAGCCACGAGTACGACCCTTTTACATTATGGGCAAATAGCGGTGTTACAAGTAACACCGCTATCATAATACCGTAAAGCGCATATGCCACGATATCATAGGTCTTATGATCAATAAGCAATATAACACTTCCCATCACCACTGCGGAAATAATCCAGACAAATTGCTTTCCGGCGCGGTTGGAAAAGTCAAAAATACTGGCGGAATCATAGTTGTAGCTTGCTCCATAGATGTTTATCCATCCGAAAAGAGCTAAAGCTAAAAACATAAATACAGTCGGCCAGTCGATGTTTGTCAATATGCTACCATTCCGTGACATCTTCATTCAAAATTGCATCTTTGATGCGGTTAAATAATCCGGTTCGCTTGATTTCACCGGTCAAATACTTCTCCATTAACAGTGAGGCTATAGGTGCCGCCCATGTCGCACCAAATCCCGCATTCTCAACCACCACCGCTACGGCAATTTGAGGATTCTCTTTTGGCGCAAATCCGATAAATATAGCATGATCCTTGCCATGAGGGTTTTGAACAGTTCCCGTCTTTCCGCACGAAGAAATAGAATCCAATTGGTACCAACGACCTGTTCCATGTGTCATCACACGCGCCATGCCGTCTTGTACAATCGGAAAATATCTGGAATCAATGGAAGTGTCATGTTTGTGCGATTTCATCGAGTCCGCCCGATTAAGATGCGGTGTAATATAGTAACCTCCGTTGGCAATGGTTGCTGCCTCATTCGCGAGTTGAAGCGGAGTTACAAGAATCTCGCCCTGTCCGATACTCAAGGAGCGGATAGTAATGGCTTTCCAACCTTTTTTCCCGTAATAACGGTCGTAGAATGCAATTGAAGGCAGACTGCCGGACGATTGCTCTGCGATGTCTGAATCCGTGAATCGTTGCCCAAAGCCAAACTGCATCATGTCATCACGCCATAGTTGGTAGCGTTTTCTAAACGGTTCATTATCCGTCCCGTACCCGTCTTTTTGCAGCATATCACGAAACGCGCACCAGAAATACGGATTGCAACTTTGCTCGATAGCTTCTTCTAAGGATACAGGGCTTCCATGATGGTGAGTACACTTTATGGGGGTGGATTTGGGACCGTTGCATGGATATTCTGTGGTGGGACGGATGCCGCCTTCTTGCAAGCATACTAATGCTTGGACCACTTTGAAAGTGGAACCTGGGGAGTATGTGGCCTGTGTTGCCCTGTTGTATAGCGGTTTGGTTTCATCCTGTGACAGTTTGGCATAGTTTTCGGAGCGGATTTTTCCGACCAGCAATTGCGGATTCCATGTCGGACTGGAAGCCATTGTCAAAATCTCACCGGTTGCCGGCTCTATAGCAACAACGCTGCCTATTTTGCCTTGTAACAATTTCTCTGCCAATAGTTGCAGTTGAATGTCAATGGTTAACTGAATATCTGTTCCGGCTTGGGCAACCACATCTTCTTCGCCATCTTTATATTTGCCTTGTAAACGACCTTTTGAGTCGCGCATTAGTATCTCTTCACCCTTGATACCGCGAAGCTGCAACTCGTAAGTTTTCTCGATTCCATCGCGTCCTGCGTAATCTCCGGGCTGGTAATATTTGTCCGCATCTATATCTCGCTGGCTAACTTCTCCGACACTTCCCAAGGCATGTGCTGCAGCCTTGTAAGTGTAGTCGCGCAACGTTCGCTTGCGCAGCGAAACACCCGGAAAACGGTACAAGGATTCTTGCAACGGTGCAATATCTATCTTATTGAGTTGGGACATAAACACTTGCGGAGTATGACGTGAGAATCCGCGATTCTTCCGCTTGTTACTGATTTCGGCGATACGCCCGTCAAAAGTTTCGCGGTCAATGCCCAAAACATTACAAAAACCCAACGTGTCGAAGTCCGCACCCATTTCACGCAGTACCAAAGTCACATCGTAAATTGGCTGATTAAATACTAACAATTCCCCGTTGCGGTCATAAATCAGTCCGCGAGATGGATAAATCGTTTGGTGAACAAGGGCATTACTCTCTGCTTGCTCTTTGGTGGACTGGTCAATTATTTGCACAAAAAAGAGCTTAATGATGTAAATAAGTACGATTCCAACGGCTATGCCGCTGATAACATACCGCCGATTATAGTACTTATCGTTAATCATTTACTGCCGACGAATAAGGTTGTAACCCAATATTAGAAGAATATTGAGTGTTGCGCTAATCATAAATTGTAGTAGCGTCATTCCAAAGTGGCGGAAACTCCATGCTGCCAACATACTGATTGTTAATTGATGTATGCAGATTAATACTGCAGCATATTTGATAAATGTTTCCGGACTCACAGTTTGCCAGCTAATTTCTCCTGTGAGGCGCTCATGTTCTTGTACAAGTGAGGCAATCAGAGGCTGGCGGAGATACATTAGGAGCACGCAAGCTGCTGTGTGGACGCCGATAGAATTACAGAGAATATCCATCACCAGACCTATTCCGAAGCCAATCAGCATATCAGCCCAACGTGGCAAAACAATCGGCATCATTAACAGGCATACTACATACACCTGAGGCTGACATAGACCCCAAAACTGCAGATTGTTAAACAGGAAAATCTGCAAAAGGAATAGTACTAACCACTCTATGACAGTTCTAATTCGCATGTTGGTCCGATAGCATTTTCTCTTCTATAAATGTATGATTGTCAATCAGTTGCACGTAATTCAACTTTCGAAAGTCGGTCTGTAGTTTTACTTTGATGGTGTAATATGACGCGCCTTCGCGTAATACTGCCGACTCTACAACGGCAAGAGGGATATTTTCCGGAAATATCGGGGATAAGCCGCTTGTAACTATAGTATCGCCACTCTCAACGGACAAGTGCGAAGCTACATCTTTCAATTCGGCGTATCGATAGTCTTTTCCGTCCCATTCAATCGTGCCGTAATAGCCGTTTTTGAGAAATTTGGCACTAATTTTACTATTGGTATTGATAATCGGAATCACTACTGCAAAGTGTTCACTCACATTACTAACGATACCAACGACACCTTCCCGATTGCGCACGCCCATCCCTTGGTACAGACTGTCGCGGCGACCCTTGTTGATGGTCAGAAAGTTATGCTGTTTATTCGTGCTCAATTGTATCACTTTGGCAGGAATACATTCGTAGTCCAAATGGGAATAATGGTAAGCTGCTTTTTCGATAGAATCTTCTACAATATTCTGTAATTCAGCGATTTGACTACGCAAATCAGCATTCTCTTCCTGTAATTGCTCGTTCACTTTGCGCAGACGGAAATACGAACTTATATCGTCCGCCACTTGGTAATTGAACGCTACGATAGCATTTGAAGTGGATAAAAAACTGCTCTTGGGATATTCGTTATAACTTGCAAAAAGCAAAAAAGCAACAACTTCCAAGATAATGAATATCAGGAAGTTGCTGTATTTTTGTATAAATTTGAGCAAGCTTTGCATTAACGAATCAGGAACCCGAAGTTATTGACATTCTTCAAAGCTACTCCTGTTCCGCGGGCAACGGCACGCAATGGGTCTTCTGCCACATGGAACGGAATCGTAATCTTATCACTCAGGCGTTTTGCCAACCCATGCAATAACGCACCGCCGCCGGCGAGATAGATACCGCGTTTTACAATATCTGCATACAATTCGGGTGGGGTGGATTCCAAAGCCTGAAGAACGGCCTGTTCCACTTTGGAAATGCTCTTTTCAAGGCAATGCGCGATTTCTTGGTACGAAACAGGTACTTGCATCGGAAGTGCTGTCACTTTGTTCGGACCTACAACCATAAAGTCTTCCGGCGCATCTTCCAGTTCCGGCAATGCAGAACCTACCTGAATCTTAATGCGCTCTGCCGTCGGCTCATCAATACGAAGGTTGTGCATACGACCCATGTATTCTACGATATCGGCATTAAAATCATCGCCCGCAATCTTAATCGACTTGTTTGATACGATTCCACCGAGAGAAATGACCGCAATTTCAGTCGTTCCACCACCGATATCTACCACCATGCAACCTTCGGGACTCTCTACATCTATGCCCATTCCGATTGCCGCTGCCATAGGCTCGTAAATCATGTAAACATCTCGTCCGCCTGCATGCTCGGAACTGTCACGCACGGCACGAATCTCAACTTCGGTTGAACCTGACGGAATGCATACTACCATTTTAATACTCGGCGAGAAGAGACGTGCTTGCTTCGGAATCATTCGAATCATTCCGCGAATCATCATTTCGCATGCGTAGAAGTCCGCAATTACACCATCGCGCAACGGACGAACGGTACGAATCATGTTGCCTCCCTTACCAATCATTTGCTGTGCTTTGCGGCCTACTGCTACCATCTTGTTGTCTGCCATACTGATGGCTACTACCGATGGCTCATCTACCACCACTTGGTCATCGCAAATAATAATCGTGTTCGCGGTGCCCAAGTCAATTGCAATCTCTTGCGTAAAAGAAAAAAGTCCCATTTTGTGTATTTTTTTTATGTTTTGAGCCTAATTTGGTAAAATTGCGCAAAATTACAACATTTTTTGCATATATGCAAATTTTTAAAAATTTTTTTCAAAAAAAAAGAATGACGGCATTTTTTTGCCGTCACTCTTGCGCTCCCTCTAGGACTTGAACCTAGGACCCCCTGATTAACAGTCAGATGCTCTAACCGACTGAGCTAAGGAAGCTTGCTTTTTTGTATGATTTTTAACTCATATTTCCAAAAGCGGCTGCAAAATTACAACTTTTTTTGGATATAGCAAACTTTTTTTCAAAAAAAATTACTTTTTTCAAAAAAAAATTACTATCTTTGCAGAAAATTTTGATTTTTACACCAAAAAACCACATTTTTTATGAAAAAAGTCCTCGGTTTAGGAAACGCCTTGACGGACGTACTTATCCAAGTTTCGGAAGACGATTTAAGGGAGTTAGGGCTCCCTAAAGGTAGCATGAATTTGATTTCTATGGAGCAAAATGAACAAATTCAGTTCCGCTTTGCCAGTTTCCGAAAAAGACTCGTTGCCGGTGGTAGTGCAAGCAATACTATCACAACCATTACCCAACTTGGGGGAAAAGCCGCTTTTATCGGAAAAATCGGTAATGATGAAGTAGGCGATTTTTATCGCGAAGACCTCGTCAAAAACGGAGTGAATCCCTTACTCCTTACTTCTTCCGACAAAATGTCGGGTTGCTGTATCGTTCTTATCACCCCTGATGGAGAACGAACTTTTGCAACGTATCTCGGCGCCGCTGCGGATATGAAACCCGAAGACTTGAACAAAGAAGCCTTTATCGGTTATGACATTTTCCATTTGGAAGGCTATCTCATGCAGGATCACCGCCTTATTGAGAAAGCAATGCAGCTCGCTAAAGATGCCGGATGTATGATTTCCTTGGATTTGGCAAGTTATAATGTCGTTACCGAAAACCTTGCTTTCCTCAAAGACCTTATTAATAAATATGTGGACATAGTTTTCGCAAACGAGGATGAATCGTATGCCTATACCAATCTCAATGCCGAAGAATCCGTGGCTGAGATTGCCAAACAATGTGATATCGCTATCGTTAAAGTCGGAAAAAGAGGCAGTTATATTAGACAAGGAGATGCCGTTTATCACATCGGAGCTATTACAACCGCTTGTACCGACTCAACCGGCGCCGGTGACTTGTATGCTGGCGGATTCCTCCATGCTTATAGCGATGGCTTTGATATCAGACGCTGCGGCGAAATCGGTACGATTGCTGCAGGACGGGTCGTAGAAATAATCGGTACCAAACTCTCCGAGCAGACTTGGGATGAAATCCGCCGTATCTGTGCCATGTATCGCGGTTTCATGTTGCGCTACCTTCAAAATTGATGATTCGTTCTATGGATTTCCCGAGCCAAACACGATACATACACGTTAGATACACGTTAGATACACGATAGATAAAACCGCCGTTAAATGGCTCTCGATTAAAAAGACAATACTCCCGGATTTTATACGACACCTTATATATATAATATATGAAATTTTTCTATATCCTTTATCAGTATCTCATTGCTTTTCCGCTCTTGTGGATTTGGACAATGTTTGTTGCAACCTTTACCATCACTTTCTCGCATTGGAATAAGGCGGTTTGGCTGAATCGTTTTATTTCCTTCTGGGCGCGTACGTTCATGTGGATGTTCTTCCTGCCTGTTTCCGTTACAGGGTTGGAGAATATTAAAAAGGGACAATCCTATATTTTTATCGCCAATCACCAGTCCATGTTTGATATTTGGATGATTTACGGCTGGTTGCCCGTTACATTTAGATGGCTCATGAAGCAGGAGCTCCGCAAAATTCCGTTTGTCGGAACTGCTTGCAAGTTGCTCGGACACGTTTATATCAAGCGCGGTTCGGCAGCGGCTGCTAAGGAAAGCATAATGGAAGTGGAGCAAACGCTCAAAGAAGGTATTTGTACGGTCATTTTCCCGGAAGGAACCCGTACTTTGGACGGACAAGTCGGACCTTTCAAGAAGGGAGCTTTCCGTATTGCGCTTGATTTAGGCCTGCCCATTATCCCGATTTCACTCTCCGGCTGTTTTGAAGTAATGCCTAAAAATAAGTACTATGTGACGCGTCATCCCATTCACATGCATGTTGGAGAACCCATTATGCCGGAGACATTTGACAAGGAAAATCCACAGAATACAATAGACATAATTCGCGATAAAGTACTTGAAAACATCCGAAAATAACGGCATTTTAGGAAAAAATGCAATTATTCTGCTGAAAAACTTGCACAGTTCAAATATTTGTAGTACTTTTGCAGCCGCATTTGAAATTGGTCGGTTGCCCGAGTGGTTAGGGACCGGTCTGCAAAACCGGGGACAGCGGTTCGAATCTGCTACCGACCTCTAAAATTCAATAGGCAAAAAGTAAGTGTGGTGAACGCCACACTTTTTTATTGCGGATCAACATCCATCAACACTAGCACATTTTTACAATCAGGTAACGAGAGGATATAATCTACCTGTTCTTGCAGCATTTGTTTGGCACGAGCATAATTGGCTTTTGCCTCTATGCGTAACTGAATAGTGCGTATATACAGGTTCTGAATCCGGGCAACGAATGGCTCGATAACTACAGAACAGCGCTTCCCGAATACTTGTTGCAAACGTGCCTGTAAATTCGAAGACGCAAGTTTTACGCGTTCTTCGTTCCTGTGCCGTAAAATAACCGTTATCATACGGCAAAAAGGTATATAATTAAATGCCTTGCGTTCAGCAATCTGCTGTCTGTAAAATAATGAATAGTCATGCTCGGATAAATCGGCAAACAACGGATTGGAAGGGTCAAACGTCTGAATGATTACCTCACCTTGTTGCCCTTTCCGACCCGCACGGCCGCTTACTTGCTCCAACATCTGGAAGGCGCGCTCGTAACAGCGGAAATCCGGTTGATTGAACAGTTGGTCTGCATTCAATACCGCCACCAGACTGACATCATCAAAGTGCAAACCTTTGGTTACCATCTGTGTGCCGATGAGAATATCTACTTCATGTCGCCCGAAGGCGTTAATTATATCCTGATAAGCAGACTTTTTGGCCGTCGAATCCAAATCCATACGCATTACGCGTGCAGTCGGGAAGAGTTGCTGCACTTCATCTTCCAAACGTTCCGTTCCGAAGCCGTGCACTTTCATGGTGCCTCCGCAGTTCGGGCATTGTAAAGGCATCGGTATCGAGTAGCCGCAATAGTGGCAAGTCAGTCTGTGGTCTCTTAAGTGCAGCGTCATTGGCACATCGCAGTTAATGCACTTAGGCGCTGTACCACAATCTGAACAGGCCATCATGGGTGCATAACCCCGCCTGTTTTGGAAAAGAATCACTTGCTTTTCCTGTGCCAGTTCTTCGCGGATACGTGTTACAAGCGGGTCGGAGAAATGCCCGTACATTTCTTTGCGATGATACTGCCGCTGCAAATCAATCAGTGTAATCTTAGGTAACTGCAGACTGGCAAAACGTTCACTCATAGTCACTAATCCATATTTGCCTGTTTCTGCATTATAGTACGATTCCACCGAAGGTGTTGCCGTTCCTAAAAGCACCTTTGCCTTGTATTGTTGAGCAAGCATGATTGCTACCGAACGAGCATGATACCGCGGAGCAGGCTCTTGTTGCTTGTAGCTGGGTTCATGTTCTTCATCCACAATAACCAGACCCAAATTGACAAAGGGCAAAAAAGCGGCGGAACGCGCACCCACAAGCAGTTTGGCATTGGGATAAAGTTGTTGCCGGTAAATCTCTGCACGTACACCATCACTTATTCTGGAGTGATAAACAATCACTTTATCGCCGAACACCCGCTGCAAACGGTCTGTCAATTGCGTGGTTAAGGCAATCTCCGGAACTAAATAAAGCACTTGTTTGTTTGCCTCCAATTGTTCCTGAATAAGATGCATATACACTTCCGTTTTTCCGGATGAAGTTACGCCGTGTAATAGCACCGTTTCATGCGATTGCCATTGTGCATGAATAGCGTTAAATGCCTGTTGCTGCTGTTGGTCCAAAGCGTGTATATCTTCGATTTCACCACTATATTCCGGTAGTTTGGCGCGCCGTTTAATCACCGGTGAAAACGAATACCCTTTATCATTTACTCGTGCTGGAAGTGCCGTGGTCATTACTTCACCAATCGGACACATATAGTAAGCGGCTATCCACTCCCAAAGCGCAATCTGTTCTTTGGTTACTACCGGCATAGTATCCAATACTGCAATGACTTCCCGTATGGTGATACCTTCTTCTACCGGTTTCTGCCGTTCACCATAAACGATACCTACCACTTCCTGTTTCGCCCATGGAACAAGTACCCGCACTCCTTGTTGCGGGCACTCCATAGATTCGGGTACGTAATAACTAAACGTACCGCAAAGCGGAACCGGTACTATGACATCAATTATTTTCAGCGGCTATAGCTTTGTTGTAGCATGCACGACATAAGGGCTCATAACTTTCGGTTTCACCGAGAAGGACGCGCTTTTCGGATGCTACCAAACGGTGACTAACGTACGCCAAATCGCCGCAATGTACGCAAATAGCATGCGTCTTGTACACATCTTCTGCAATCGCCATCAATGCCGGCATCGGACCGAATGGAACGCCTTTGAAATCCATATCAAGTCCGGCGACAATAACGCGGATACCCCGTTCGGCCAGTTGTTTGCAGACATCTACAATGCCCATGTCAAAAAACTGTGCTTCATCGATTCCGACCACATCAATATCACTGGCTAACAGCAGGATATTCTGGCTGCTGTCAACCGGTGTGGATTGGATGACATTGCGATCATGACTCACCACATCCTCCACGCTGTAACGCACGTCAATGGCGGGTTTAAAAATCTCCACCCGCTGTTTGGCAAACTGTGCGCGTTTCATACGCCGTATTAACTCTTCGGTCTTACCCGAAAACATCGAGCCGCAAACGACTTCAATTCCGCCCTTTCTGCGTATAGGGCCTTGTGTGTCTCTTTCTGAAAACATATTGTGTTTATTTTGTTGTCTTAATATCGCTCACTACCATTTGCAACGACCGAACACCATTGAAAATATTTTCCTCCACTTCGTAACAAACGTCTATGGCGTTTCCGTTTTGTAAATATAATGCCCAATCTCCTTTCCCAAATCCTATGCCGCTGATAGCCGCCGAGCGATCTGTTACATCCAATTTGAGATGTTCGCCGGTCTTTCCAACACGCTTTGTATAGCGGTTATTGATGACATTCCGTGTTACAAATACCGGTCGAGGATTACCCGGACCGAAAGGCTCCAAACAGCGTAGTACCTTGTAAAATTGTTCGGTAATCTCTGAAAGGCTTATTTCCGCCTCAATTTCTCGGATGGGGTGCAGTTGATTCTCTGTAATATGTGCCGCTACATATTCTTCAAACCGTCTTTTGAACTCGGGCAGCGATGTTTCCATCATGCTCAGTCCCGCTGCGAAGGCGTGCCCGCCGAAGTTGGTTAACAAGTCCCGGCAGGAGTCGATGGCGCTATAAAGGTCGAAGCCTCCGACAGAGCGCGCCGAACCGGATATTTGTCCGTTTTCACCGGCAGTCAGGACAATGGTAGGACGATAGAAGGTTTCCGTTAGTTTGCTGGCTGCTATGCCTACTACGCCTTTGTGCCAAGTGGGAGAATATACGACCGTTGTATGTTTGGTAGCATTATCAGGGTCAGCCTCCAAGAGTTTCAAAGCTTCGTCTGCTGTGGTTCGGTCGTAGTTCTGCCGTTCGGCATTGTAATCATTGATATCCTTGGCACGTTGTTGCGCAAATTCGGTATCGTCTGTAATGAGTAGTTCTACGGCTTCCCGTCCGGAGTACAAGCGCCCGCAGGCATTGATACGAGGACCGATTTTAAAGCCCAAGTCGTTGATAGTCACATGTTTGGGGTCTATTCCGGCCACTTGGATCAGTGCCGCCAGACCGACTGAGGGCTGATTGCAAATCTCTTTGAGCCCAAAGTATGCCAAAATGCGGTTCTCGCCCGTCACGGAGACGATGTCTGAAGCAATCGCCATTGCTGCAAATGGCAGAAAACGATGCCAGTCAAAGGGCACATTATATCTTTGGGAATAGGCTTGAGCGAATTTGAAACCTACCCCGCAACCGCTTAGATCTTTGTAAGGATAACGGCAATCGGCACGTTTCATATTCAAAACGGCTACTGCCTTTGGCAATTCTTCCCCGGGTGTGTGGTGGTCGCACACAATAACATCCATTTTGCGATTGGCGGCATAGGCAATCTTATCAATCGCTTTGATGCCGCAGTCCAAGGCAATCATCAGTGTGCAACCGGTAGAATCGGCGTAATCTACTCCTTTGAACGAAATGCCGTATCCTTCCGTATAACGATCCGGAATATAAAAATCCACATTATCCGTCAAGGATTTAAGGAAGGTGTACATCAAGGCGACTGCCGTGGTGCCATCTACATCGTAATCTCCATAGACCATGATTCGCTCGTGTCGTTCCAGCGCTTGGTGCAACCGTTCTACAGCTGCATCCATGTCTTGCATAAGAAACGGGTCGTTCAGTTCATCCAATGAAGGACGAATGTACTTGCGTGCGGCTGCGGCTGTCTTTATGCCGCGTACAACCAGCATTCTTGCTGCAAGAAACTCAATATTCAGTTCCTTTGCAAGTTGCTTTGTTTGCTCGATTTCATCGGCACTCAGTGTTCGTATTTTCCAAATGCTTTCCAATATACTAACTATCAATTATTCGCTGTCAGCTGAAATGGGTCTCCGTCTTTCCATAGCGGCAGTACTTCACGGAAATGTCTTAAGCGGTCAATGTCAAATTCGGCAATCTTTGTGCCCATCTCGTCATCTTCAAATGCGACAATAGGATTCAAGTAGCTGTCATAAGCTATACTGTGTCCGTTGTAGTGCAAGTCTTGTGCATCTTCACCGATGATGTTTACGGCGGCTATGTAACATTGGTTCTCTGTGGCTCTTGCAGCAACCAAGGCGTCCCAATAGGCAATCCGCACTTCGGGCCAATTGGCACAGACAAGCAGCACATCGTACATATTATCTTTATCTTGTCGCGCCCAAACAGGGAAGCGCAAGTCATAGCAGATAAGCAATCTGAACTTCACCCCTTGATATTCAACGATTTGGCGGCTGTTTCCGGCTGTAAAGAAACGGTCTTCCCCTCCATGCGCGTAAAGATGTTTTTTGTCAATGAAATCGGGTTTTTCGAATGGTTTTACGAAGAAGCCGCGATTATATAGCTTTCCGCTTACATCGTCTTTGCAAATAAACGAGCCGACGAGCGCCATATTACATTCATTTGCCAATGCCTGCAATGTAAGCATTGTTTCGTCATCGGTTGTTTCTGCCAGTTCCGGTTGGTCTGTGCAAAATCCGGTTGTGAACATTTCGGATAACAAAGCCACCTCCGCTTGACCGGCGATAGCACGAATGCGTTCACAAGTCAAGCGAAGATTTTCCTCACGGTTAGCCCAAAGAACCGGATATTGCAGTAGTGCTACCCTCACTTTTTAGCTGCGGTTGGTTTACCAATTGCTTCGCGCATTGTGGTGTCCGCTTGGATATTCTGCATACGGTAATAATCCATAATACCAAGATTGCCACTACGGAAGGCTTCTGCCATTGCCTGCGGGACAAGTGCTTCGGCTTCAATCACTTTCGCACGTGCTTCCTGTGCTTTGGCTTTCATTTCCTGCTCGCTGGCAATCGCCATGGCACGGCGTTCCTCTGCTTTGGCTTGAGCGATGTTCTTGTCCGCTTCGGCCTGATCCATCTGCAATTGTGCACCAATGTTCTTACCGACATCAATATCGGCAATATCGATACTGAGAATCTCAAATGCCGTTCCATCGTCCAAGCCTTTTGAAAGCACGAGTTTACTGATGGAATCGGGATTTTCAAGCACCATCTTGTGGCTTTCCGCCGAACCGATGGAACTTACAATACCTTCGCCGACACGTGCCAAGATAGTGTCTTCACCTGCACCACCGACCAATTGTTTGATGTTTGCACGAACTGTAACACGCGCTTTGGCAATCAACTGAATACCATCCTTTGCAACGGCTGTTACAGGCGGCGTATCAATAACTCTCGGATTTACGGACATTTGTACCGCTTCAAAGACATCGCGTCCGGCAAGGTCAATGGCAGTAGCCATTTGGAAGGACAGTTGAATACCTGCTTTGCTGGCGCTAACCAAGGCATGAACGACACGCTCAATATGTCCGCCCGCCAGATAGTGTGCTTCCAAACCGTCACGCTTGACATCCTGCAGTCCGGCTTTATGTGCCTCAATCATGCAATTTACAATCTTTGCAGGCGGCACCTTACGAATACGCATCAGAAACAACTGAACCAGTGAAATGCGTACACCGCTCACTTGTGCGTTTATCCACAGCATAAACGGCACATAATAGAAGAAAATAATCACCGCGATGGCGATTAGGGTCACTAAAATAATCTCAAATGCTCCCATGATCATAATATTATTTAATTTAAGTGTTATTCTGCGTCTTTCTTCAGATTATCCAGTTTCTTGCCGGGTTTAGGCATTTCTACTTGAGAATCGATGGTTGTATCCAAAGCCATCTTTTCGATAGCACGACTTTTGACAAACCCATAGATAGCAATAGCCGTCAACACCAATGCGGCAGCCAGTGTTGCATGCCCAGCCCAAGGATAGACAGGCGCCAATTTCAGATACGCGACAATAACGCTTCCGACAAGGCAGGCAAAACCGGAAATACCGGCTATACCAAATCCCGGAAGCAGAAACATTTCGGCCACTAACAGACCTACTCCAAACACCAATAGAAGGATTACAATTGCGATAAACATAGTAAAAATGATTTTAGACCGCAAAAGTACAACAAAAAAACGACATCTGCAAATAAAAACATTGTTTTAGTCATTTTTTGCCTGTAATTTCACAACTTATCGTCTCGGTATCCTCTCGGTTGCGTCCAGAAAAAAACAGGCAGCATTTCTGCCGCCTGTTGATATTAGCCAAAACAGGCTGATATTATTCCATCTCTACACCCGTGGCAGTATAGATTTTGCCGTCCATCGTATATCGGTCACATTTGCGCACAATACTATTCTGCGCATTTTCCACCGATGCCGCTTCGTGCCCGAAACTTGAAAGGGCAAGGAGTATAAAGGATAAATAGTACTGATGCGATAAAATTAGAAAAAAACACAAAAAACCACTTTTTAATGATTTAGATGTACCATCTTACGTACTTTGCTGCTAAAAACTCCTTAAAAATGAATTTTTAGACAGTTTTTACCATCAAACTCCGTACTCCACGGAGTACAATCATTAAAAAGTAAAAACATAAAAAAATTTTCTAATCAAATCGAAAAGTAAAAAATATATCATAAACAGCTATATATCAATAAGATACAAGTATGCTAAACTAAATTAACGCATCACTAGTAAAGGATAAAAATAAAATTGACTTCTTCATAATAGTATATTTTTTGCTATTCGTTCGTGATGGTTATTGTTGGAGGTTTGTTGAAGGATGATATGAAATAGCTTCCTTTCACAATCTGTTCTTCAGTAGAGGAGATGCATAGGATTTTGTCAGGAGCTTGTTCCTTGATAGCCTTAAATACCACTTCCGGAGAATAATATAGTTTGCAAAAATCCATTATATGCCCATACTTGCCATTTATTGTCACCCAACCATGTATATACACATAATATTCAGCCTTGTCCGCTGCAGTAAGGTGAAAATAATATTCTTCTTCAGGTAATACCGGCTCATCGGGAACTCTTTCCGTATAATGTTCCAAAACACTCTCCAGTTCATGTACATCGTTATCTGAAACCACCTCCGTAGTCGGTGTCGAGGTTGGCTTTTGATTACGAGGGTAGTCCGCCTTCCGATAATCCACTGTCACCTTGTTATTCGGCGCATATAGATATATATCATTAGGAGTCGTGGTAGTTGCCTTCCATTTACAAGACACCATGCAGATACAGCACAGAACACATACTAATTGAATCAATACTTTAGATTTCATAATTTCCTCTTTTCTCAAATTGGCTGCAAAGGTACAACAAAAATTTGATATATGCAAGTAAATGCGGTTATTGTCTCACATACTTTAGAAATTATAGGCAACACCGATTCCGTTGCCGGATGTTTTGATGCTCCAGTATGTTTGTGGGGCGGCAGACGAATGAGACACGTTATAAACATCAACGGATTTATGCATTTTGTGATAACCTACTCCCAGCATCGGAATACTGGCACAAAAAGAGGCGGAAGCAATAGCAAAACTGAATATCCAGCCTCCAAAAGCAGCATCAACACCATCTCTATGTTCTATCTCAATTTTTCCGGCAGCAGTGGAAGTATGTGCTCTACTTACAGCGAACATAAAGACACTGGTTGGAACCATCACTACACCATAACTGAATAATCCCCAACCTACCATGCCGAGTTTGTAGCCTTTGTTGTATTGTGCAAACAATTCCGGGTTGGTGTTCTTGAGATAGCCACGGAATTCGGTACTATTGATATAAGTTACTCCGTCAACCGTATATCGGTCATGGTTGCGCACAATACTACTCTGTACGTTTTCAGTTTGCGCTGCTTCCTGCCCGAAACTTGAAAGGGCAAGTCCTATAAAGGACAGTAAAAATACGAACTTTTTCATAATTGTAAAGTTTTTGAGTTTAACAATTAATATAAACGACGGTGCAAAGATAGTGCTTTTTTGTGATATATGCAAGTAAATGCGGTTTTTGCGCGTTAGAGTGTAATGCGGTTGTTGGGGATTAGAGGCTATTCTTCATAGATGAAGTGCAGACTCTTATCCCATTGAGGGTCTGCCTTACCGTATGCTGTGGTGTTGATTAGGTCGAGTTCGCCTTTGTTGATAGCAGCTGACAAATCCTTCTGCAGCACCGTCCAGATACTATCCATTTTCTCTGCCCAATCGCATAGACACACATTAGAATCATCAGACATGTGGATTTCGTATCCGGTATGCGTAGCACGAATCAATCCAATCATTTCATCACCGTATTGTGCCTTGCTGTAGTTTTCCAGATTGAGAATTTTAATCTTATATAGTTCCACAATCGGGAAGCCTGTATGCGGCTCAGTATATGGCCATGTTGGGATGGGCTCTTTATAATTGGTCCATACGTACTTATCCCATGTCTGTTCTGTCAGAGCTGTAGCAATGGCATATGGGAAGTCTTCCCATTTCCAATCCACGAGGAGCCAATAGTTTGGGAGTTCCCAGTATGGAGAATAACCAGATTTTCCGATAGGTTCTATACACCGGTTGCCACGGGCTGACGAGAAACATGTATCATCCTTAAAGTTACTAACTAGTACATAGTTTTTGTATTCAGGCATTGTCAGTTTCATTACCACCACAGTTAATGGAGGTGGTGTACTTCCTGTAAGTGGTTCCGGCTCTGACCCTGAATCTTTTTGGGAGCAACTGCATAATACGATAGATGCTGTGGCGACTGCCATAAAAGCAGTTAAAATGTAGTTTTTCATAATTGTAAAGTTTTTGAGTTTAACAATTAATATAAACGACGGCGCAAAGATAGTGCATTTTTGTGATATATGCAAATATTTCTATACTAATTTACTGTTTTAAAAGTTTTGTTTGTAAAATTTCTCCTGTTTCGGTAGTTGTATACTTACGGCATTTTCTCTATATCCATATTCGTTTTCGATGGGAAGAGGTATTCCTCATACTTTAAAGTGCTATATTTAAAATCTCTTATCGTAATTTCGGGAGTATTTATATATGAGATGGTACTTAAAAAAGCTTTCTCAATACATAAATTTTTAGTTGCATTTACTATAACCTTGCGACAATCGGTTTGGAGATATACATCCTCTACCTCTAAATCAAGTGCATTGAATTTACCCAATTGAGGAGTTGTAATATAGGCCTCTTTACATTTTCCGGCAAGTTTGACGTGGCTTATAGTTTTCCACTCGGCACAGAGTCTGTTTCCTAACAATTGTAAGTCAGTCTTTCCTTTACCTGCGCTAACTTCTAAATCCAAACTATCAATCATAAGAGTGTTGGTAGATGTCAAATGGTTAACAAGTAGGGCAATAATTGACTTGTATTGGCGTGAACAGATATGTATTGTATTTTGTCCTTTGTCAACTTTACGGAACATGGCAAAAAGTGTATCGTTGCGTACATAGACATTCGCGCTATCATAGTTATTGCCGGTAATGCCGAATTGGCAAATACTATCTTGAGTCAATATTACGTTTAATTTGGCGGTACTACCAAATACGTACACATGATGAAAAGAGTCAAGATTCTGCATGACAGGATGAGTGCTACAGGCGCATAAAGCGATTGTGCCCAATGCCAGAGCTAAGAGTTTGTGTCTCATACGCATAATAAATTTAATTAATAAAAAATAGCGCCAAACAACAATCGTTTGACGCTGCAAAGGTACTGCCTTTTTGTGAAGTGACCAAAAAAATGAGTGGGCAAATGCAAATGCTTAAAATGCTGAAAATCAGACAGATAATTAATTTCGCATGTGGGCAAATTGTATTATTGGCTCTTTAATGGCTCATCAATAGCCAGTGAAATTAGATATTTTCGAAGGAATTTGCCTTCAGTCCCAAGTTTCTGTGCGACGCGGTATTTGAATTTTCCAACCCCATTTTCAGCGTATGGAAGGAAATCTGCAATTTGATTACGCTTAAAATCCAAAAGGACTAATACACATAAACGTATTTCCTGTTCACTAAGGACAGACAATTGTTTGAGTTTCGTTGCCAATAAATAAAAGTTTGTATCGATTATGTTGCACATTTCTTCAAAATCTTTCCAACACAATCCTTTTCGCAGATCTATGGAAGCCTGATACATACAACACTGCTTTTCAATATGTTGCATTTTACTATCCACAATATCCGCGTATTCAGAAGACAGTTTCTCAATCTTTTGTGATAGCAGATTATGTTTTTTCCGTTGTAAATAGCGATATAACCCAATACCTCCTCCTAGAATAAGTAACGTAAAAATAATTGCATATAACCAATCCAGATATTCTGACATATAAAGCAGTGTCCAGAAAAATGCATATAACCAATCCTCCATGTTGGGTTTGAGAGTCAAATCCTGTTTCAATAGTTGTACTGCCATTGAGAGCTTTTCTTGTGTTGGTTCGTATTCATAATATCGTATGTCCTCACGTTCTGAAGCGATTGTCCGTATCTCATTTTGGTCAAGAGTTGTGTCATTATGGGATAATATATATAAGGCGTTAAACCTATGTTGGTATGGTGAACAACTATCTGAAAGAATAATATTAGCATACAAGATAGCAGAATCACTCATTCCTAATCTTGAGAAAGCTTGCGCCTTAATCAGGATTCCAAGAGGTTCATTATATCCTAAAGATTCCAATTTATTGATAAAATAAATGGCGGAATCCAAAGGTTCGGTATTTTTATATATTTCCGCCCTTGTTTCAAGTATTTTGGTAAGTACTTGGGGCTCAGTACATGTTTCTTCTATATGCCTAAGCAATGATAATGTTTCCTCTTTTTTACCTTGTACCGCTAATTCCAATGCCATATCATTGAGGGCATAGTAATAATTGATTGTATCTCCATTGTTTATGAAAGAATTGGAAGAACGAGTGTACATATTATAGGACAAGTCATATTCTCCTGCCAGATGGCAAATAGTTCCCATATTGGAATAGACTCGTCCGAGGATGTGGTAGTCTTTGGTGCGTGAGTGTGTGGCGTTGATGAAGGCTTGCATGGCTTCGGCAGGATTGTCTTTGTTACGGAGGATACGGCCGTAATGGTAGCAAGCGTGGGCGTAGTCGTCGGGATAGAAGTATTGCCAGTTTCCCAAAGTGGTGTATGCCTGCGCCATCAGCACACTATCTGTGTAGGGCTGTCCTTGAATCCGCAGGCTGTCCGCTTCTGCTACGACGGTTTGCGCCTCGTGTAGCGAGTGCACGGAACAAGACTGCGCGGCAAGGCAGAGAAACAGGATAATTAGCAGTATGTGAAGGCATTTGCGCATAATCGGAGCGCAAAGGTAGTACAATTATTTGATTTATGCAAAAATAGTTG
>Ga0310786_10002551_pt1 | contig 27685 bp, 18 predicted proteins | sample AusTroGonzalo_MG_FD_203881 | JGI IMG/M metagenome (GOLD analysis project Ga0310786, IMG submission 203881) | Bovine rumen microbial communities from tropical cattle in Woodstock, Queensland, Australia - Gonzalo_03 (v2) (version 2) | ecosystem: Host-associated > Mammals > Digestive system >...
CTTTCATACGGTTGTCAATGACTTCGTGGTAGTTGTCGTGGTTGTATTCATTCTCTTCCTGAGGATAGTACAGACGTACAGGCTGGCTCATGTTATTCTCCATGTCCTGATAGCCGTTCTGTCCCTGACCGAACTGTGTGCGCTCGTAGAGGGCGGGGTAGTCGCTGCGGCGCAGGTTAGCCCATGCCTCCAATGGGTTGGCAAAGTGAAGGAACCATGCCTGGGTGTTGATCTGCTCCTTGGCCTTCTCGGACTCAGTGCTAAGGGTGTGACTGGCCACGTATTCGGTAATCTCGGCAGTGCTGACAGTACTTGTCTGTGCATAAACCTTATTGTGAACGGTACCGATGGCTACCTCTATACCACGCTGATAAAGTGCATTGGCATCCTCGTTGATCCAACCATTCACAGCAGCTTCAGCCTTCAGGAAGCAAACCTCGGCACCGCTTACCAGCATACCGGGTGTTTCGGGCAGCACATACTCAGTAGCTACGCTGCCGCGTACGGTCTTGTAGTAGTAGTCTGATACCTCATCCTTTTCTCTTCCGGCGATGAATTCCTGATAATGCTGGCTCTTTGTAACGCAGTCTGCCTCGGGCCATGCGAAGTTGGCACCTCCAGGTGTATTACCTTGATCATACCAGGCCCAGCAAGCAGGTACCATCTGTACGCCCTTTGTATTCTCGTCTCCATCGTATTCTGCAGCCAGTACCTCTTCTGTGAAGTCTTCGCGGCCGATACGGGGGTCTGTGTTATCGCGGAAGTTGTCGTTGATGAAACGGCAGTAGTGGTGCAGACGTGGGTCTTTCTCATCGCGCAGATAATCATACAGTGTCATACCAAAGCCCGTAGGTTGTGTCTTGTCCTGACCGTAGATAATCTCGGCAAAGGCATTGACACGGAAGTCCACATCCTCGTTGCTAGACTCGAAGGTGAAGGGCTGGTGCAAATACTTCACGTAGGCATTCTCAATGGGATCGAGTGCGCCTTCCTCCTGCATAGCTTCCAGGAACTTGGTCTTTGCCAATTCAGGGGCTACGTCAGAGATACGCATGGCCAGACGCATTTTGAACGAATTGGCATAGCGAATCCACATCTTCACGTCACCACCCATAGATGTTACATCGGCTTTCTTGAGGGTTAGTGAGTTCAGGTCCTGACGGAAGAGCTCAATGCTGGCATCTATCTCATCGAACAGATAGTTGTAGATATCTTCCTGTGTGTCATATTTAGGTGTGATGATACCCTCATGAGCGGCTTTTCCTGCCTGTGTTACGGGTATATCGCCATAGACATCGGTAAGGATGTTAAAGAGGAATGCCTTGTGCAATCGGATGGCACCCAGCATAGCCTTGTCGTCCTGGCAGTTGTATTCAGCATCAACCAAGTTCTTGATACCATTCTGGTAATGTACATTCCAAAGTGACTGAGATACGTCGTTCTTGTAAAGGTTGGCACCACCCGCATTAGCAGCGTTCCAGCTACCGCCATACATCTGGGTATAGGGAGCAACATAGGCACGTACAGCCTCCATGGAACCAAAACTACCATAGGTGGATAGAAGTGCGAAAGTAAGCTGATAGGCAGGCTCTGATACAGATGTCTTGGACTTGTCTGTATTCAAGTCCTCCATATAACTATCGCTGCATGAGGAAAGAAAGCCCCCTCCAACTCCCCCGAGGAGGAGAGTCATTGTCAGTGATAGTGTGAATGATTTTATATTCTTTTTCATCTTGATATTCTTTTTAATTCGATTCATAATATCTAAAGTCTTTCTCACTCCCTTTCGGGGGAGATAAAAGGGCTTAGAACTTCATATTAACATTCAGACCATAGCTACGGCGTGAGGGCAGAGAACCATACTCGAGTCCCATGCCTGTACTGCTGTAGTTGGAGTCAGGATCGATATTAGGAATATTCTTCCAGATCATGAAGGGGTTACGTGCCACGAAGGAAACGTCGAGGCTCTTCACGAACTTGTTGTTGCCTAACAGCTTGCTGGGGAAGCTGTAAGTGAATGTGATCTCGCGACACTTGACGTATGAATTGTCATAGACAAACATCGAAGCGGCGTTGGTACGTACATTGTCCCAATAGGTCTGGGGGTCGATAGCATAGGTATTCTTCTCGCCTGTGCTGGCAACGATTCCGTCTACAACATAGCCGCGGCATTTGCCTGCGTCGCGCCACTGATCCAGTGTCATGCCGGCCTGTATGCGCTCAGCCTCGGAAGAGTACCATTCCTCGCGGCCTTCCAGAGTGCGTAAATCCTTACCTGTGTAGCAGGCATCTGACATGGTCATGGAGAAGACGTCTGCACCGACCTTTACGTCGAAACCTGCAGAGAGACGGAAGTTCTTATATGTAAAGGTAGTGTAGAAACCACCGGTCCAATCCCATGAAGCATTACCGATTGTCTTGGTTGTTTCCTCGTACATAGGCATACCGGCTTCGTTGACCAGGATCTGTCCCTGCTCGTTTCTCATGAAGTCACGACCCTTGATGGAACCGAAGTTCTCGCCAACCTCAGCACCTACGGAAACACCCATCCAGGGAGCTGTCTCAATCTCGAAATAGTTCATGCCCTCTGTCAGTTCCAGAACCTTGTTCCAGTTCTTTGAGAAGTTGAATCCAAGATCCCAAGCAAAGTCCTTAACCTGCAGGGCACGTCCGTTAATAGCCAGCTCTATACCTTCGTTCCTGATCTTACCGGCATTCACCAGTGACTCCTTGAATGAAGAAGCAGAAGAGTTGGCCAGACGGATAATCTGGTCGCGAGAGGTCTGGTTGTAATACGTCAGGTCGATGCTCAAACGGTTGTTAAAGAGTTTCAGCTCAGTACCTACCTCAAATGAACGGGTACGGGTTGGCTTCAGGGTGGGATTGGGAACTAAGTTGCCATTGATATAGGCTATGTTATAGCCGGAGTAGGCAAATCTGGCGTTTGTGTAGTACTGCTGGAGGAGGAAGGGGTCTGTGTCAGAACCGACCTCGGCCCATGATGCACGCAACTTACCGAAAGTCAGATATTTCTTTGCACTGTTGGGAACCAGTTCTGAGAATACCCAGCTTCCTGAAACAGAGGGATAGACGTAGATATTATTTCCTGAGGGAAGGGTAGAGGACTTATCGCCGCGTACCGTTGCATCAACGTAGTAGGTATGCTTGTAGCCCAGGCTTGCACTTCCGTAAAGAGAATTAATCTGCTTGTTGTACATGTCTTCGTGTGCAGTCTGCTGGCTGTAGTTGCTGATTGACTTCAGGTTTCTGAACACCTCGTCCTTACCCAGCGCAATAGAGGTCTTGTTATCTACCTTATAGATACTTCCACCGGCAGTGGCATTCAGGTCGAAATCGCCCCATGAATTGTTATACATAGCCAGAATTTCGGCATTCAGGGTGCGGTTGTTGTATTGCTGGGTAGTCATCTTTCCTTTCTGCTCCTGAGGAGAAGAATAGGCGATGTATTCCATAAAGTTCATGTTGTTAATGTCTGTACCGATGGTACCCTGTATCTTCAGGTGCTTGTTGACATTGTATATTGCCTTGGCAGCAAAACGGTAGACATTCTTGCTGGATTCGTTGGAATTCTTATACAGATCCCAGTAGGGGTTCACATTATAGATTTGTAAACCATTCCAGTCTGCATAGGTGCCGTCTTCGTTCTGATAGTGCTTGAGCCATGCCTGATCGAAGGTGGTAGCCAATGTCATCAGGTTTTTTCCGACGTTGGTGGTGGCACTTGCCAGGGCAGGACGGTTGTTAACACCCTCGCGGGTATAGTTAGCGGTAAAGTCCAGATCCAACTTGCCCAGTGAAGTATTGACACGCAGGTTGAAGTTGTCGCGGTTCATGTTGCTATTGGGCAGGATGTCCTTGTTGCGCATGTCGGTGAACGAGAATCGCATACCTGTCTTGCCGGAGCTGGCAGAGATAACGGCCGTGTTCTGTGTTGTCAGACCTGTGCGGAAGAAACCGCTGGCATTGTTGGGAACAATGCTGTAGGGGTGGTATTGACCGTCGAACTCAAAGTAATGAGAGTAGTCATCCGCCTTGGGACCCCAACTCATGTTGGTGGCATTACGACCGGATGTAATATATTTGCCATGGTCGCCCTGACCGTAGATCTGCTGTATGTTGTCCCAGTTGGCAGCCTGTGTGTCGAAGGTGAGTGAACCGTTATACTCTACAGAGATTTTTTCCTTTTCGGCCTTCTTAGTGGTGATAAGAATTACGCCATGGCTGGCGCGTGAGCCATAGAGAGCAGAGGCAGCAGGACCCTTCAGTACGGTCATGTTCTCAATATCGTCAGGATTGATGGCAGAGATTCCGTCTCCCAAGTCGTAACCACCCTCAGCTGTTGCCCCGCCACCGAAGTTGGTGTTGTCCAAGGGTACACCGTCGATGACGTAGAGAGGTTGGTTGTTACCTGTCATCTCTGTGGTTCCGCGCAACTGAACGTGAGTAGAACCAGAGGGGCCGCCGGCTGTATTCTGCACAACAAGACCTGCAACCTTGCCTGCCAGTGAGTTGATTACGTTGGTCTCCTTTGCCTTGGTCAGCTCTTCACCCTTGATCTCGGAAACACCGTAGCCCAGTGCCTTGCGATCGCGCTTGATACCAAGGGCTGTAACAACAACCTCGCTAAGTTCGGTTCTGTCCTCTTGCAATAATATCTTCATTCCAGGCTGTGCCTTGACGGTCTTGGCAGAATAGCCAACGTAACTGATCTGGAGCACGTCTCCAGGTTTACATTTAAGACTGAACTTGCCATCAGCATCAGTAATTGTACCGGAATTTGTACCCTGTAGTTTTACTGTTGCTCCAATCAATGGGCCAAAGTCATCTTCTACCGTACCGGTAATGACCTGGTCTTCTTCAGGGGCTGCCGCAGTCATAGGAGCACTACTGGTTGCAGTAGCAGCGATGACTGGTGTTGGCATCCACATCACGCCTGCACTAAGCAGACAGAGAAGCATTCCTTTTTTCTTCATGTCAGTTTTGTTTAAATTATATTATGTAGTTTTTTGGTTTTTGATATTCTTGGATTATCAGGTTTGTACTGCAAAGATAAAATCAAAACGGAGACAATAGGGTTTAAAAGCACTCAAAAAGGGTTTGATATCAGAAAATTGTCAGTTTTTAGTCCCTTTCTGATAGATTTTATACTTCTAAATATGTTTTATAACATAATGCCTTGTAGTACCCAGGTGTTCTTTATCTTTAAGCCATGCTCGCGGTCAATGATTCCAAACTTGTCTGTCCCGCTGCCAAAGTGGTTGTTGTCCCATACAAAAGTAGAGATACCGCGTTTCTTGGCTTCGCTGACCAGAAAATGACAATAATAGGTCATATTCTCGTGAATGGCATCGGTAAGACCGCTCTTTTGCCGGTCGGTAACTCCCCATTCACCCATTACAAGGCCTAATCCCTTGTTGCCCCATGTATCCACGAGGCGGTCGAAGAAATCCGTCATGGTTTTCTCATTGCTGGGCGAAACTTCGCCTTTATCCTTAAAGGAATCTCCCCAGAAATTGAACTTGCATTCGCCTGCATAGTCCCAGGGGTTGTAATAATGGAATTCGACGCTTAGGTAGTTGTTGCCATTTCCCTCGGTATCTGTAGGGATGATGAAATCATTGCCGTTGAGACCGAACTCTGCATTGCAGGCATAGGTCTGTACGATAAGGTGACGTTTGAGGTTGTTTCCTCCAGTTGCGCGTACCACATCAATAAAGGTCTGGTTGTAGGAGTTCTGTACGGCGAGATTTTCTGCTTCGGGCTTTCCCCAGTTGTCACGGATGTGAACCTCGTTGGTGCCAGCAAACGCTACTCTGTAGTCGTAGTCTGCAAACTCGCTGGCTATGTTCAGCCACAACAGAGCCAATTTCTGATTGTTCTCTTCCTTATACTGATTGGTAAGACGGCCTTCCAGCCACTTGTCGTGATGGGTATTGATTATCACCTTCATATCAGCTGCCAAACACCAGTCCACTACCTCCTTTACGCGTGCCATCCATGCTTTGTCTATGCTCATGGCTGTAGGGTTGGTGATATGGCATTGCCAGCGTATGGGAATACGAACGGCATTGAAACCTGCATCTTTCACAGCCTTGATAAGCTTCTTTGTTACTACAGGATTGCCCCAGGCGGTCTCTGCCTTGATACTGTTGTCCGGCATGCCAATGACCATTGACTCTCCATCCTGGCCGGGTGCAGAGCATTCCAATTGGTTACCTAGGTTCCAGCCAACTACTCCTGCATTCCATTCCTTGGCTGTAGGCTGCGCATTAACTTTAAGAAGCATGCAGCAGAGCAGGAAAGTGTAAAAAGCTCTTGTTTTCATTGTATTATGATATTTCATTATTTGATTGGCGTGCTTTTCTATCACTCCCCAAAGGGGAGACGGAGGGAGCTTTAATCTTCAACGCAGTTCACCTCACAATATTGGTTGCCAATCTGTAATTTGAAAGCTCCTGGTTCCAGATGCCACTGTCCATCGGTTCCCACAAAAGCGAGGTCGCTGGCAGGCAGACGGAATGATACGGTTTGCTGCTGACCGGGCTTGAGCTCTATCTTCTGGAAGGCTCTCAGACGACGGCTCTCGGGAACGATACTTGCTATCATGTCGCGGCTGAATAGCAAAACACTTTCCTTGCCGATACGGCTGCCGGTGTTCTTTACGTCAATACTGACAGTAAGAACATCACCGTTGCGGAATTCTGATTTATCTACACGCAGGTTGCTATAGTCAAAGGTGGTATAGCTAAGTCCATAACCGAAGGGCCACTGAACGTTAACCTGAGCATTATAGTCATATACACCTTCCATGGTACCGGTTTCTTCACTCACGCGATAGTCGTAGGTGGTAAGAGAGGCAGAATGACGAGGATAGGTGTAGGGCATGCGACCAGAGAAGTTGTCATCACCAGCCAGCAGACGGGCAAGGGCATCGCCACCTTCGTTACCGGGCAATAGGATATCTACAACAGCAGAAGCCAATGGTTCTATGTCGCTGATGAGGCGGGGACGGCCACCGTTAATGATAAGGATAACGGGCTTGCCTGTGGCAGCCAGTTCCTTTACCAGTTGGCGCTGATTGGCAGAGAGGGCCAGGTCGTCGAGATTGCCGGGGGTCTCTGCGTATGAGTTTTCGCCTATGCAAGCCAGGATGATGTCTGCCTTCTGGGCTGCAGCTACAGCCTTTGCAATCTGTGGTTCGTTTTCCTCCCAGTATTGTCCTTCGTTATTATAGGTTACACCAGCTTCGTATATAATACTGGCTTTACCGAAACGCTGCTGCATAGCTTCCAGGATGGTATTCTTTTCGGAAGCGTATTTGTCTGCGTCTTTTCCCTGCCAGGTGTAGCTCCATCCGCCGTTCAGACATCTCATGGAGTTTGCGTTTGGTCCTGTTACCAGAATGTTCTTGCCTTGCTGCAAGGGAAGTATGTTGTTCTGGTTCTTCAGCAGTACCATTGTTTCTATGGCTGCCTCAAGAGCAGCCTTTCTGTGAGCAGCTGAACCAAACTCTGGATAGTCCTTGGGGTTTGTGTTGGGGTGTTCAAAGAGTCCCATTCTCATCTTCATTCTGAGGATGCGTCGTACGGCATCGTCAATACGTTCCATGCTTACGCGTCCCTCGCGTACTGATTCAATAAGCAGGTCGCAGTAAGACAGATCGTAGGGTTCCATTGCCATATCAATACCGGCATTGATAGCCATGCAGATAGCATCCTTCTTGTTGGCAGCTACCATCTCTCTCTTCCAGAGGTTGTCTATGTCGGCCCAGTCGGTAACAAGCATTCCGTCCCAACCGGTCTCTTCCTTGAGCCACTGTGTAAGGTATTTGGCATTGATGTGCATGGGGGTGCCGTTTACAGAACCTGAATTGACCATAACGGATGTTGCGCCTGCCTCGACACATGCTTTAAAGGGGGCAAAATGCTTCTCGCGCAACTCAAATTCAGGAACATAGCTAGGCGTACGGTCTTTGCCCGTGCGGGCAATACCGTACGCCATAAAGTGTTTAACAGAGGTACCAATATGATAGCGGTCAAGATTCTTCTCTTTTCCTTGGAATCCTTCAATCATGGTTTTACCCATAATTGCATTAACCAGACAATCCTCGCCAAAGTTCTCCCATACACGAGGCCAACGGGGGTCGCGTGACAGGTCGACGGTAGGAGAGTATGTCCATGGGCAGTTAGAGGCGCGAGTCTCGTATGCCGTGATGGTGGCAGCCTTGCGTGCTAGCTCGGGGTTGAAAGAAGCGCCAAGGTTGATGTTCTGAGGGAACAGAGTGCCACCCAGGGTGTAGGTCGTTCCGTGGTTCTGGTCGAGACCATATACGCAGGGGATTCCACATCCGCGTATTGAATATTCGTTGATGGTGCTGATGGTCTTATACCAGAATTCTGGTGTTTGAGCCACAGGACCCGGTGAGTTCAGGATAGAGCCTACCTTATATTTTATTAGTGCACGTTCCAGTTTGTCGTTGTCCAGAATGAATTTGTCGCCTTCCCAATGTCCCAAGACATCGATGGCCAATTCTGTCATCTGACCTACTTTCTCCTCAATGGTCATCTTGCTGATGTGGGTGTTAATGTCCTGCTCTGTACGGAGCTTCGCAAGCTGATGATCTGCAAAGACGGTGCAGTGAACCGCCAAGAAACATGCTGTTAAAATTAGTCTTCTCATATCGTTTTTTGTTTTTTAGGTTGAATTCTATGGCAAAGGTATTGGTCAGATTAATAAAATCAGGTTTGAAAAAAAACAAAAAAAGGTCTCAAAATTGAAATATGATAGTTTTGAAACCCTTTTTGATAGCTATTATACCAGAATTACTGATATTTGGATGGTGATACGCCAAAATACTTCTTGAAAACAGTGCTGAAATATTTGGGGTTGTCAAATCCTGTCAGTGTGGCTGCATCTGTTACGTTCCTGCCGTTACGTAACATGGCGGCTGCACGCTCCAAACGGATGATTCGCATGAAATCCTGAGGGGACTTACCTGTATAGGACTTTAACTTGACGTAAAATAGCGTACGGCTCATGGCCATTTCTCTGCATAGGCTGTCGATAGTGAAGTCCGACTCGCTTAGGTGTTCCAGAATAAGGCTGGTGGCTTTGTCGACAAAGTCATTTGTATCCTCTTCCGATGTTTCGGGGTGGGGGGATGGTATGCTGTTGTACTCTGCTTCATGAGAGGTCTGTGGCTTTTCCTCCGCCGTTTGAAGGTGTACGATGGCCAGTCGCATGTATTTCTCGTGCAACTCATATACGCGCCATGCACCATAGAAGGCCAGCAACACAAGGAAAACATAGATACACCACATCCACCAACTGTTCCACCATGGTTGACAGATGGTGATGGTAAGGGAAAGCTGGTCGATGGTTATTCCGCTGGTACGACTTACGCATTGTAGTGTGAGCACGTGTTTACCAGGTTCCATACTGACAAATCGAATGAATTGTTGGGTAGTGGGATGGCTCCATTCGCCGTTGTCTATCCTGTAGCGGTAGGCAATATCGAAATGGTTGCGCATGTTCACGCTCTCAAAGTTCAGGTCGAATGTCCGTCGGCTATAGGAGAAACGGAGTTTTCGGTTGGCAAGCATGTGGAAAACATCCTGATTGAAACGCTCCACGTCAGCTACTTTACAACTTACACCGGTAAGGCGCAGTTTGGCTGTGTGGCTGATGGCCTGAACATTCTTGGGATGGATAATCACGGCACCGGTTGTGGAACCGAAAAGTATGTCGCCGTTCTGAAGATGCCGGGCTGCCCCGCGTACGTATTCGCGGTCGAAACCGAAGCAATAGTCAACGCCTACTGCTTTCCCAGGATCTTGGGGGGAGACGAATGCCAGCCCTTCCTCTGTGGCTATCCATACGCAACCGTCCTTTCCCTTAGCCAGGCTGCTCACATAGTTAGATGGGAGTCCGTCTTGCCGGGTAAGCTGACGTCCAGTCTTGTTATTCAGATTCCATACATACACTCCTCCACCTTCGGTACCAATCCATAGTTCCTGCTCGCTGACAAGAAGATGTGTGACAAAGGTGTTTACGTCGGTAATGCCGGCCGGCGCATAGTCGAGTTCCTCGATATTTCCACTTTCAGGCTCTACCACTTTCAGTCCGAAGGCAGTGCCTATGGCCATTTTTCCAGAAGGCAGTTGGATGATGGTCATCACATCGTGAATGGGGTAGTGATGACGTTCGCCCTGAGCACTTACCTGTAGGAGGTCTCCGTTCAGGCTGCCTATCCATAGGTTCTTTTTGCTGTCTTGGCAGACGGCATAGACGTGATCGTCTGTTAGAAAACCGTTGGCAGCGGTGTAGTGCTGGTGGGTGTTGCCATTGCAGTCTATTTCGTAAACGCCCTTGCCGTAGGTTGCCACCAGAATGTTGCCGTCTGCGCGTTTACAGAGATTAAGTGCAACGGCTCCTTGGATACAGTGCTGCCATGTGCCTGTCCGGGTGTTAAGGATGCTGACGCCATTGTCGGTACCCATCAGAAGATATTCTGATAGTTGGAGGACACCGTTAACATGGTTGTTCTGCAAACTTTGTGGGTTATTGGCAATGTGGGTATAGACCGAAATAGTGTTGCCGGTAAAGCGGGCAATGTCAATGCCGCCTGAGTAAGTGCCGATGAAAATGTTTTTCCAGTTATCCACCAAAAGACCATATACACCGTTCCCGTGCAATGTGCCATGCTGTGACTCGTTGGCATCGAATAACAAAGCCGGTTGTCCCTTGCCGTTGCGGTGTATCTGGTAAACGCCTTGACCGTCTATGCCAAAGAGCATGATGTCTTTGTCGTAGGGACATATCTGACGGATGGGGTTCTGTAGGGCTTTCCCGTCAGCCAGTGGGGCCATGTCGTATCCGACAATCTTTCCATTGGCTCCCATGGTTACAATCATTAACCCTATATCATAACCGCCCAGCCAAAGCTTGCCTGTCATGTCGTCGTAATAAGCGCTTTCTATGTTATATGGCAGCAACTGGTGTCCTTCCTCGTCAAAGACTCCTTCACGTGCACAGAATAGCAGATGATTGTTCAATGGAACGATTTTGTTGACAAAGGCACCCTTCATGATTTGTGTTAGGGTGGTGTCTTGTAACAGATAAACGCCATCGTACATGGCCAGATACAGTTTCCCGTCGGCTGGATAGATGTCGTTAAGTCCCTCGCGGGTTAGTTTCTGAGGAAGCAGGGGAACGAAACGGTCCTGGATGGAGTCGAAGGTGAAGATGTAACTGCGGCTGTCGTAGGCATAAAGGTGTGAATCGTCTGCTGCCAACCTGATGACGCGTGCTCCGAGGTGGGCATAAGGTAAACCTTCGTTCAGCGGGTAGTTCTTGATTGTCCATCCGTTGTATCTGCTCACTCCTTTTTTGGAAGCCCACCATATAGCTCCCGAAGGTGTTTGGCAGATGCTGAAGATGCGCTGGTTATCAAGTCCTTCAGCCACTCCAAGATGTGAGAATGTGAAATCGTTTATCTGTAAGTCGTTGCAGCCAAAAGCGCTTCCTGCTGTTATTGTCAAGAGTGCCAAAAGCATCAACCTTTTTGCGTTATAGCGTAGTTTAAGGGCCATCTTTTCTATATCTTTTGTTGCAAAGATACGAATAAGTGAGCAGAACGCAAAATAAAATACTTTTTATTTTAGTGTCATAACATCTTTACTGTGATGGTTACATGTGCTAATCATAATGGTTACGCATCCCAGCTATCTTATTTTGCTGACTATAACAATATAATTAACAAATACACATTACAGATTTTACAAAGCCGTATTCACTTCACGCGTACGCAGGAAAAGAAAATCGTTTTCGCAGGAAAAGAAAATCGTTTTCAAATGTTCCTGTGTACGTACGCGAGGTTATGATAACATCTGTGTCATCTGTATGTGTATTTGTTTTTGTCTTAATTAATCGGGAGCGGTTTGTTACTCCACCGTTACACTTTTTGCCAGATTGCGGGGGCGGTCAACGTCCTTTCCCTTGCAGACGGCAATGTGGTAGGCCAGAAGCTGCAGAGGGATGCTGGCTATAAGGGGTTGGAAACACTCCAGTGTGTCGGGCAGAGTGATGATGTGGTCGGCAAACTTCTTAATTTGCGTATCACCCTCGGTAACCAAAGCTGTGACACGTCCACCGCGGGCACGTACTTCCTGAATGTTGCTGATGACCTTTTCATAAAGACGGTCGCGTGTGGCAATGACAAAGACGGGCATCTCCGAGTCGATGAGGGCAATAGGACCGTGCTTCATCTCGGCAGCAGGGTAGCCCTCGGCGTGGATGTATGAGATTTCCTTCAGCTTCAGGGCGCCTTCGAGGGCAACGGGATAGTTGTAACCTCGACCCAAATAGAGGCAGTTCTTAGCATAGGTGAAGATAGGTGACAGACGTTCTATCTGTTCGTTGGTCTTCAGTGCCTCTTCCATCTTTTCGGGAATCATTGTCAGTTCTTTCACCATCTCCTTGTACTGGTCGCCAGGGATGGTACGGCGCTCGTTGGCGATACACAGAGCCAACATGGAGAGTACTGTTACCTGACCTGTGAAGGCTTTGGTGGAAGCCACTCCAATCTCGGGTCCTACATGAATATAAACGCCTGTTGATGTCTGACGGGGTATGCTGGCTCCGATGGCGTTGCAGACACCGAACACAAAAGCACCGGCCTTGCGTGCCAGTTCTATGGCTGCCAGTGTGTCGGCAGTCTCACCGCTCTGTGAGATGGCAATCACTACATCGTCGGGGTAGATGACAGGGTCGCGATAACGGAACTCTGAGGCATATTCGACCTCTACCGGTATGCGGCAAAGACTCTCGAAAAGCTGCTTGCCGATGAGGCCCGCATGCCAGCTGGTTCCGCATGCTACGATAATGATTCGGCGTGCACTGACAAGTTTCTCGCGATAATCGATAACGGCAGAGAGGGTGATGCGGTCGGCATCTACGTTGATGCGTCCTCGCATACAATCGCGCAGACAGCCGGGCTGTTCGAAAATTTCCTTGAGCATGAAGTAGGGGTAGCCTCCCTTCTCTAACTGGCCCAGTGTGACGTCAATCTGCTTAATTTTGGGTGATTGGGTCTCGTTGTCCATATTGACAACTTTCAACTCGTCGCCAGGACGCAGAACAGCTATGTCACCATCGTTCAGATAGACAACTTTGTCTGTGTATTCTGCAATTGGACTGGCATCGGATGCCAAGTAGAATGCTCCGTCATCGCCCAGGCCTACTACAAGGGGAGAACTTTGACGGGCACAGATGATGGTGTCGGGGTGCTCGCGGTCGAGGATGGCAATGGCGTAGGCTCCAATCACCTGATGCAAGGCAACCTGTACGGCCTCCAGTAGTTCTATACCATTGCTTTGCATGATATATTCCACTAATTGGACCAGGGCTTCGGAGTCGGTAGCACTCTTAAAAGTGATGCCTCTGCTGACGAGCTTTTCCTTCAGTGTCAAATAGTTCTCTATAATACCGTTGTGTATGAGCGCCAAACGACCGGAGGCAGAATAGTGGGGGTGAGCGTTGGTGCTATTGGGCTCGCCGTGAGTGGCCCATCGTGTATGGGCAATGCCCACACAGCCCGTGGTGTCCTTCTCTTCGCAGAATGCTTCTAAATCGGCCACCTTTCCTTTGGCTTTATATACGTTGAGGCCACCGTTTTCACTAATCATCGCCACACCGGCACTGTCATAGCCTCGATATTCCAGTCGCTTCAGACCTTTAATTAAAATGGGATAAGCACGCTTGGTGCCAATGTAACCTACTATTCCGCACATTTCAATAATGGATTGATTGTTATTTTCCTTAGTTTAATTTGTCACTTTGTTTAAAAACAGTGCAAAGATACGTCGTATTGGCTAATTTTCCAAGAGATTTGAAGCAAAATGATAACAAAAAAAGCTATTCCGTTACATGGAACAGCTTTTCTTTGTTTGTATACTTCCAAAAACGGGATTTTTCCCTTTTATTCTTTCTTCATCAGTAGTAGTCCGATGGCAATCCAGATGATCTCCCTGACACGACATATGATGCTGACAAACATTCCTGTGGCTCCAGAAAGGCCCAATGCTGCTATGGAGAGCATGAAACCGCTCTCTTGAATACCCAACTGCAGGGGTAGGAAACCTAAGAGGTTGGAAAAGAGAGAGGCAAAGGCCAGAATGAATACACTATGCAGGAAAGTGAGAATATAGCCTTCTATACCTCCGCCACAGTTAATGCCGATGCTTAGGAGCATGAACATAATCTCAAGGCTCTGTACGATACGTGACAGGTACTCCAGCAGGAAACTGCTGTAAAATGCTTTCTTGTCCTGTTGATGCAGGGCAGCTATCTGACGGTCCACGTTCTGAAGGGCTTCTGAGTGTTTCTCTAAAAAGCGCTGACTCCAGCCTTTTAGGCCGGGTATCTTTCCAATCAGGCGAAGGGTCTTGACTACCAAGCCGTTTTTATAGCCACGTGAGAATAGGTAAAAGGCTATGAGGCAGAATACGAAGGCAATACCAAGAAGGGTACCGTATAGGGTGTTAAGTTTTACGTCAGGGTCGCCATACGCAACAAGCCCCAGCCAGAGGAAAATGCTGGTGAACCATAGCCAGAAGTGGGCAAAGATATGCATCATGGCATAGAGAATAACGCTGGAGGTGGCTTCTTGCTTGTTGATGTAGCGAGACAATTCCAGGATACGGTAAGGTTCGCCGCCTAAACCGCCAACGGGTGTGGCGTAGTTAAGGGCGTAACCTGTGATGGTCAGCTTGAAGATGCGCCAGAAGCTGACTTTGTCGGCATCCTTGCTGTTGCCACGTATAACCTGACGCCATGAGAGGGCATTGATGCCATATACGAAAAACCAGACGCCCACAATGGCTATCATCCAGTAACCTGTATCGCAGATGTATTGCCACAACTCTCGGAAGCTGACTTTGAAGTTGAGTATCATCCCCACCAAAAAGACAACTCCTACAAGGAAGAGGAGATTATTGATGCGTTTTTTTGTCCACTGCATAATTTAAATGAAGAGTGAAGATTTGCTGCTGCAATGACTTCCTTAAATAATTACTTATAATTGAGACACATTATCTGCTACACGCTTGCAGAAACCTTCGTGACGACGTCTGATCCAGCGACAGAAGATTTCCATGCACGTAACCTCGAATACAATAAAGTAAACAGAGGGGAGGTCGATGAGGCAGAAGAGAATAAAGAATGCGGTGCGGAAATTGAAGGTGAGCATTCCGTTCCACTTCATCAACTTAAGTGACTCTTCGTGCAGTTCTTGGCGAACCTCGGCGGGCATGTTGTTGGCAGAACCGAATTTGTCTTTCAGGACACTCAGCAAACGCTGGAACTGAGGAGTAGCTTTTTCCTGTTGACGCGTATAGGCAATGTATGATTTCTGGAACATTTTCCACAGGCGGTTTCCTTTGGTGGGAACAGCATCGTATTCCTTTTGCTGCTGTTCTGAATTTGTCAACTCGCTACCTTTTTCGCCTTTCAGGAAGAAGAGGTGTGTCTGGATATAATAGTCTGCTATGCGCTGCTGTCCGCTCATACTGTAGAATCCGGATATAAGGACGAAAATGAACAGTATACCTGTGGCGATGAGGGCATTGGTTGGATTGTCTTCAATGCCGAGGACGCTGAATTCCATGTCGTGGTGGCAATAGAAACGATAGGTAAGGGCAATGTAAATGGGGACAAACCATGTAGGACCTGCCAGTCCGTCGAGGATACGTCCCATACGTGATGTTTTGCCAGTCATACGTGCCAGCTGACCGTCTGTACAGTCGTAAACATCAGCCCATATGAGCAGGAAGATGGCTAATAAGTTGTACCAGAGTCCGCTCATGCCCTCGTAATAATAGCATCCGTGTGCAAAGAATATGCAACTGGCTGCACCGATAATCATTGAAAGTATGGTTACGGTATTGGGGTGAATGTCAAATTTTGCGAACCCTAATGCGCAATAATATGCCAGAGGACGAACCACGTGGATGTCCAACCAGTCGTCTGTCTCGGAAGATTTCAGAGTAGATAAAACTTTTTCTTTCATATTCTATTTTCTGACTTGTGTCTTTTTTCAGTATGCAAAATTACTGCAAAAAAAGTAGATAGCAAAATAATCGGGGAAAGTATTTTGTTATTCCGCTATTTCTATGTACCTTTGCATTAATATTAATATAAGGAAAAGAAATACTGTAGAAAAATGAATTATCTGGATAGAAATGAGTTTAACTTCGAACCGTCTGAGAAGGTGGTTGAAGCTATCAAGAATTTTGAACCCGAAACACTCTGCTTCTACACTCGTATTTATGATCAGGGAAAGAAAAGTGTAATATCTGTTCGGTTGTCAGAAATCTATCATGTACCCGAGGAGCAGGTGCTGCTGGGTTATGGTGGCGAAGAGATGCTGAAGAATGCTATTCACTATTTCCTGATGGAGGGTGACAACAAGACCATCCTTATTCCGGAATTCTCATGGTGGTATTATAACCGTGTAGCCGGCGAGTGTGGCGGTAACTTTGAAATGTATCCCTTGCATGAGACAGGTGATACCTTTGCATACGATGTTGACGAGGTAATTGCATACACCAACCGTGTTCATCCACGTATGTTGTTGCTGGCTTCTCCTAACAATCCTACGGGAAACAGTCTGAGCAGCGAGGAGATTGGTAAGATTATGGAGAACATTCCTGCCGACACAATGGTGCTGGTGGATGAGGCTTATGCAAGTTTTATTACATCGGATACCGATTATATCGCTCCCTTGGTGAATAAGTATAAGAACCTTATCATTTCACGCACCCTCTCTAAGTTCTATGGCTTGCCTGGTCTTCGTGTAGGTTTTGCCTTCATCGGTGCCGGACATGATCAGTTCCTGTCTTACTGTAATAAATATTTGGGTTACAACCGCTTTTCTGAGGCTGTTGCCCTTGCGGCATTGGAGAGCGATGACCATTACCGTCGTGTAGCCAATGATATGGAATGGGATCGTCAGCTCTTTAAGAAGGAATTGGGTAATCTGCCCGGATTCAAGGTGTACAAGAGTGTTGCCAACTTTATCCTTATCAAGTATCCTACAGAGATCAAGGAGGCGCTGCAGAAGGCTTTGGCCGAGCAGAACTACAAGATTAAGTTCATGGCTGATAAGGGTTTAGAAGACTGCCTGCGTATCACTTTGGGACGAAAGGAACAGATTCAGGTTGTTGTGGATACCATTAAGAAGGTATTCCTGAACAAGTAAGCATTAAGTTAAGATATTAATGAAAGCAATTATATTGGCAGCGGGCATGGCTTCAAGGCTACGCCCGCTTACTCTTACTACTCCGAAGAGCCTGCTGAAGGTAGGTGAGCGTTCGCTCTTACAGCGCAGTATGGATGCCCTTATCGCCAACGGTGTAAAGGAATTCTGTATTGTTACCGGCTATCTGCATGAGATGATAGAGGAATTTGTAAGGACGCAGTATGCTGGGAAGATTGACGTTACCTTTATATATAATGAGGTATATGAGACAACCAATAATATCTACTCTCTGTGGTTGGCTCGTCCCTTTGCAGAAGGACAAGAGGTATTGCTGCTGGATAGCGATCTGCTTTACGATCCTCAGATTGTTGCCCGTGTACTGAATACGGATGCTCTCAACGTGCTCACGCTCATCAGACATGAGTTGGGCGAAGAAGAGATGAAGGTGGTAACAGACGAGAAGGGTAGCATCCTGGAGATCAGCAAGACTTGTAATCCTGCTGATGCTGCAGGAGAGAGCCTGGGTATTGAGAAGATGGGCGTGGCATATACAAAGGCTTTATATAAGGAATTAGAGCCGATGATGAACAAGGAGCACTTGGAAAATGTATTCTACGAACGTGCCTTTGAACGTCTGATTCCTCAAGGACAGACATATCAAGTGTTAGACGTTACGGAATTGTTCTCTTGTGAGTTGGATACCATAGAGGACTTTGAGAATGCCAAGGCGAAGATTCCTGCCAGCCTCTTCTAATAGAAGAAATATAGATAATAAAAAAGCGGACGAGAAATCATCCGCTTTTTTTTATATGATTATCAAGGCTGCGATTATGCAAGGGCAATAATAAGTTTGCTCGATTATTGCTGAGCGTGAGCAGGCTTGAAACGAGGTATCAATTACTTCAGTGAGTTGATAGTCTCCTGTAGTGCTGCAATCTTGCTTTCAGCATCAGAGAGCTTCTTGCGTTCCAGTTCGACAACCTGAGCAGGAGCATTCTGTACGAAGCGCTCGTTCTGGAGCTTCTTCTGGATACCCATCATGAAGCCTTGCAGACGCTTGATTTCTGCTTCGGCCTTTTCAATCTCTGCAGCTGCATCTATCAGATTGCCCAGAGGTACGGCATATTCCTCAGTGCCAATCAGGAAGGACTGAGTACCCTCGCTCTTCTTCTCAACGATAGCAATTTCAGAGAGGCCAGCCAACTTCTTGATGGTATCTGCCCATGTGGTGTTGTCAACGCCTGTAGGAGCCTCCAACTTCAGTGGCTCACGTGGAGAGATATTCTTGCTCTGACGGATGGCACGAACACCTGAGATAACCTGCTTGGCGTGCTCGAACTGAGCAATTAACTCGGCATCTGCCTTACTGGGAGCATCCAGCTTCAGGGTGCTGACCATAATGCTTTCGCCATCTTTGCGCTCTGCAATATGCTGATACAACTCTTCTGTGATGAAAGGCATGAAGGGGTGGATAATCTTCATCAATTGCTCGAAGATGTCCAGTGTTGCCTGCAATGTGGCTGCATCGATAGGAGCCTGATAGGCAGGCTTTATCATCTCGAGATACCAACCGGAGAACTCGTCAGTAAACAACTTGAAAGCTGTCATCAGAGCCTCGTTGAGGCGGTACTTGCTATAGAGGTCATTGATTTCTGCCACTGCGGTGCGAATGGTAGCTTGCATCCAGGAGATGGCTTTCTGATTGGCAGCAGGCTGATCGATATCGGCAATCTCCCAACCCTTTACCAGACGGAAGGCATTCCATATCTTATTACAGAAAGCAGCACCCTGCTGACAGAGGTCTTCCTTGAAGAGGATATCGTTTCCGGCGGGAGCGGCAAGAAGCATACCCATACGTACACCGTCGGCTCCGTACTTCTCGATAAGACCGATGGGGTCGGGTGAGTTGCCAAGACTCTTGGACATCTTACGGCCAATCTCATCACGTACAATACCTGTGAAATATACGTTACGGAAGGGGACGTCCTTCAGATATTCCTCTCCAGCCATAATCATACGGGCTACCCAGAAGAAGATAATGTCCGGACCGGTTACAAGGTCGCTGGTGGGGTAGTAGTAGTTAATCTCTTCGTTGCCGGGGTTGTTGATGCCGTCGAACAAAGATACGGGCCACAGCCAACTGGAGAACCAAGTGTCAAGGGCATCCTCGTCCTGTGAGAGCATATCCATGGTGATGTCCTTACCGAACTTCTCCTGTGCCTTCTTGAGTGCTTCTTCCTTAGAGAGGGCAACAACAAAGCGCTCTTCTTCGTCTTCGTTTCCGTTAATAAAGTAAGCGGGAATACGGTGTCCCCACCACAATTGACGGGATATACACCAATCCTGGATATTCTCTAACCAATTCTTGTAAGTGGTAACATACTTGGTGGGATAGAACTTAATCTTACCCTCGAGTACTGGGGGCAGGGCGATGTCGGCGAAATGCTTCATAGAGAGGAACCACTGCTTGCAAAGACGGGGCTCTACAGCGGTATCCTGATTACGTTCGCTATAACCTACCTTATTATCGTAATCCTCGATTTTCTCCATGAGGCCGGCATCCTGCAGGTCTTTGGAGATCTGCTTGCGGACATCCATGCGGTCCATGCCGACATAAAGTGGGCTCTGGTCGGAAATGGTGCCGTCGGGATTGAAGATATCTATTGTCTCCAGGTTGTGAGTCTTACCCAACTGGTAGTCGTTAATATCGTGTGCAGGTGTAACCTTCAGACAGCCAGTTCCGAATTCTACATCTACATAGCGGTCTTCAATTACAGGAATCACACGGTTTACCAAAGGAACAATTACCTTATGGCCGCGCAGCCACTGGTTTTTGAGATCTTTGGGGTTGATACACATAGCGGTATCGCCCATGATGGTTTCAGGGCGTGTGGTAGCAACAACGGCATAGTAGCCTTTCTCGTCCTTGTGGATGATATTGCCGGCAGCTTCAAGACCCTTAACGTCCTTAAGGTCTTTGAGGTCCTTAACATAATACTTCAGGTGGAAGAGGTGGCTCTTCTCGTCGCGGTAGATAACCTCCTCGGTAGAAAGAACGGTCTGAGCCTTTGGATCCCAGTTGACCATACGAAGGCCGCGATAGATGAGGCCCTTGTCGTAAAGGTCGCAGAACACCTTAAGTACGGATTCGCTGCGTGCCTCGTCCATTGTGAAGGCTGTACGATCCCAGTCGCATGAAGCGCCCAGACGTCTCAGCTGCTTCAGGATGATGCCTCCGTGTTCGTGCGTCCAATCCCAGGCGTGCTCCAGAAACTGCTCGCGAGTAAGGTCGCGCTTCTTGATACCCTGAGATGCCAACTTGTTTACCACCTTAGCTTCTGTGGCAATAGAGGCGTGGTCGGTTCCTGGTACCCAGCAGGCATTCTTGCCGTCGAGACGTGCTTTGCGGACAAGGATGTCCTGAATAGTATTGTTGAGCATGTGGCCCATGTGTAGCACTCCCGTCACATTTGGTGGCGGAATGACGATAGTATAGGGCTCACGTCCATCGGGTTTACTGCTGAATAGTTTGTGGTCCAACCAGTACTGGTACCACTTGGCTTCTACATCGTTGGGAGCGTATTTTGTTGCTAATTCCATATTATAATGTATTGTCTTTCTTAATTGGCTGCAAAGGTACAAAAAATATTTAAATTGTGACGCACGTGGATAAAAAATTGTATCTTTGCCGTCAAATTCGGGAAATAAGAAAATGCATACAAAAGAAGAGAAATTGGCTGCATTCGGCAGGTTGCTGGATGTAATGGATGACTTGAGGGAGAAGTGTCCCTGGGATAGAAAACAGACGTATGAGAGTTTGCGCCCAAACACAATAGAAGAGACCTTCGAATTGTGTGACGCTTTGATAAAGCACGACGATAAGAATATCTGCAAGGAACTGGGTGATGTCCTGTTGCATGTGGTATTCTATGCCAAGATAGGCAGTGAGGGTGAGGCTTTTGATATTGCTGATGTATGCAACAAGCTATGTGACAAATTAATCTTCCGTCATCCGCATGTGTATGGTGATGCTGTAGCCAAGACGGCCGGTGATGTGGTGGAGAACTGGGAGAAAATCAAGCAGAAGGAAAAGGATGGCAATAAGACAGTGCTCTCCGGTGTTCCTGATGCTTTGCCGTCACTGATAAAAGCTTATCGTATTCAGGACAAGGCAAGGAACGTAGGTTTTGACTGGGACAAGAAGGAAGATGTGTGGAAGAAGGTTCGTGAGGAACTCGATGAACTGGAGGCTGAGCTTGGCCAGGAGGATAATAAGGAGAAGCAGACGGCTGAACTGGGCGATTTCCTGTTCAGTGTGATAAATGCGGCCAGGCTGTACCATCTGAATCCTGATAATGCTCTTGAGCATACGAACAGAAAGTTCATCTGTCGTTTTAACTATGTGGAACAAAAGGCTAAGGAGATGGGTTTGCAACTGCAGGATATGACCTTAGCTCAGATGGATGAGTTATGGAATGAGGCTAAAAGTAAAGAAAAGCAACAATAAAAAACGAGAGGGTGTGTCTGTTTCTGACACACCCTCTTCTCTTCATAATCTAACTTGAATGGTTGGTTGATGGTTTTTGAAGCGATGATGCCATACCTATTATCTCTTGTGATGATTGTTCCCTCTTCTCTGATTCATTTGGCGAAGCATCATGCGATGGAATATGTCTTCTGCCAACATAGCTTTGTAAACTTTCTGTGCTGGAACAACCTTGTACATTTTCTTATAGTAAGATTCCTGTATCTGGGACATCTTTATGTTTAACTCGCATATACGCTGAATCTTATTGACATATTCCTTTTCTGACAGGCTGTTTTCTTCGGGCCTGTTTCTTTTCAGCTTGAATATTTCTGTCTGTAAAGCGCGTTGTTCTTCTTTCATCTTATGGAAGATTGGGAAGAATGTCTGTGCTTCTGAATTGGTGAAGTCTGCCTTCTGGGTGATGAACTCTTCCAGTTGGGCACGGAATTCCTCAGGGTTGAACTTTCCTCTTTCAGGCTGAGCCTGCATGGTAAAGGTCGTGCAGACTATAAATAGGATAAATATAAGGGACTTTTTCATGTTGATTATTCTGCCTCCGTCAGATATGTTGCAATTTCCATATTGTTAATCATGCTGTAATCAAGCGCGTCCTCTATGTACTGGGTATTGTCGGCCTCGAGTGATGCGTTCTGCTGTCTGGAGTTGTTCAAGAACAAGGCAGAGCCGAAAATACATCCCGCCATCATGGCAGCAATGCTCCAGCGTATCATCAGGCGACGTCTCTTCTGTTGGGCTATGCGTTTCTTTATACGCTGAGGAAACTCGTCGAAATAATGCTCAGGAACACGGAAAGGATTCCCGTTTCCCAGTCTTTCTTCTATAAATTTTTCCTCAATCATAAATTCTCTCATGTTTAGCTTTCTGTTTATATGATATGTTTGAATGCAGAAGGTTTAATCATTCTGCTGAAAAAAGTCGGTTATTTTTTTTACGGCATGGTGATAAGATGCTTTCAGGGCTCCTATACTGGTTCCTAACATCTGGCTCATATCCTCATACTTCATTTCTTGGAAATACTTCAGGTTAAAGACGACTTTCTGTTTTTCCGGAAGTAGGGCTATGGCTTTCTGAAAAAGAGCCTGTGTCTCGTCGCCATCGAAGTAGGGGTCGCTCATCAACTGGCTTGTCATATCCTCTATTGTATCGTTGGAGAAACCGGCATTCTTTTTCTTCTTTTCCAGAAAACTCAATGATTCGTTGATGGCAATACGGAAGAGCCAGGTGCTGATCTTGGATTCTGCGCGGAACTCGTCCAAAGCCAACCATGCCTTTATGAAGGTGTTCTGCAGGACATCGTCGGCATCATCGTGAGAGAGTACTAGCCTACGTATCTGCCAATAGAGCACCTCTTGGTATTCGTGAACAAGGGTGTTAAAGGCGGCCTCTTTCTGAGATTCGTCTTTCAGCTGGGTTATGATACGTGACTCGTTTATCATCTCTCAGTCTTTTTGACACAGGAAATGCGTTTTGGTTTAAAAGCTATTCAAAGCTTTTTCCAGTACCGTGTCGTAATGATAGTTGTCGGGATGCTCTTCCAACGTGCCTTCGCGGTTGGGGTAGAGGGTGTAATAATCCAGAAAGACGGAGAAACCTGACTCTATGGGATAGGATTTGTGCTTGGGATGAGTTTCTGCCTGTGGATTTTGCGCCCTATATTTCTTTCCCCATTGTGTAACAGGGGCTTTGCCTATCTCCATTCGGATTCTGTCTTGTTGGATGCTGTCCAGGTTCTCCATAATGAAGAAAGCCAGGTCTAAAGGTCTTTCCAAACGGATACATCCGTGACTGACGGCTCTCGTAGCCAAACGGAAGGCAGAGGGAGTGTTGGTGTCGTGTAGATAAACCGAGTAGTTGTTGGGAAAACGGAAGATGATACGACCCAGGGAATTTCCTCCGCCATTCTCCTGTCTTATGACGTACTGTCCGCTGTTCAGCTGGGTTGAACTGAGCGAGGCAGGATTGATGCTTCCACCTGTTTTCTTGTCGATGATATTATACCGATGGCGAGTGAAATAAGCCGTATCTCCTGTGTGGGATGGGGCTATCTCGTGACGGATAATGCTAGGTGGAATAACCCAATAGGGGTTCAGCTCCAGTCTTGTGAATTTGCTTGTGAGCAAAGGTGATTTGTGTGCTATGGCTCCTCCGCAGATGCGCATGGTAAGGAAACTGTCCGTCTGCTCGTTTACGGCTGTGAGCTGGAAGCCTGCCAGATTTACCCAAACATATTTTCCTTGTGGGCGAGGATACCTCCAGCGTGCTCTTTCCATATTGATGCGTGCCAATCTGGCGCGTTCGCTGTTCCCTTCCTTCCTGGCAGAGAGATAATCCTGCTTGAGCGTCTTATAAAGGGGAATCTGAGGCTGAACTTCGCGCAAGAATGCGCCCAGTTTGTCGCTTTGTGCTTGTACTAAGGCGTGGGTGTAGAAACTGTCTGTGGCAATCTCTGCACGAATGCCAAAGTGGTGGCGTTGGGAGGGCTCGGGATAGGACTTCTCAGACTCGATGTTGTTGAGAACGTGCGAAGGCGATATATAGCCATATCGCTGTCCGGTGGCGTATCGGAGAAGGGCTTTTGTGAGGTTGAACTCCAAACGGCCCATCAGTTGGTTGATGTCTTCGGTGCTGTCTTTCCTGCTGCGTAGGTTTTGTAAATCTTTTTCTATCTTTGAAACATAGAAGCTGGAGGGGTTGAAGCCTTCCTCTTCAACTGTTCTTAGATAAGAAAGCAATGTGTCTGCTTTTTCATCAATGCCATGACGTGTTATCCACACAAAGTGTCCTTTCCCTTTGTAATACTTTGTCGTAAAAGCATCGGCATACATGGCAGGCTCTTCCTGTGCAAGCTGATAGATCTGGTCGCGTATATGTCTGCTTTTCAAACTGTATTCGGGCAGAATCCACTCCTTGATGTCCTGCATGGATACAATGCGTAATTGCTTGCCATTTTTCTGGCAAGATACAATAAGCATGACAATAAAGAGGAATAGGGGAAGCTTACGGGAAAGTTTCATCGGATGGAAATCTTACGCACTACCTTTCCGATTTTCAGTAGGTAGCAACCTTTTTGCAGGTTGACGGTAAATGTCTTTCCAGTAGTGTCAGTCTTAATGGTAGTGATTTTTGCACCGGTAAGATTGAAGACTTCTATATCCTCGCCATTTGTGCCGGAAACGCGAACGGTGTTTCCGCTGACAACAATGGCTACGGCAGACATATTGTTTTCAATGTTGTCATTGTCTGCGTATTCCATTGCGAATGCTGGTGTGAAAACCAGCATCAAAGGCAATATTATGAGTAGAATCTTCTTCATATTCTTATCATTCCTAACGCAAAGTTATTGATTTTATTTTATTGCGACAAACATTTTCGATGAAAAATGATAAAAATAGCTGTATTTTTCTATAATTGTAGGGTTAATCCCTCATAAGCGAGTGTTGTTTGTGGGAAAATTTCCGTTGCTTCTGCCAGTAATCCGTTTTCATTCTTTATTCTGGCACTAAAGTGTCCGATGCACATTTTTTCCACCTTTGCCTCCTTGGCAATAGTGGCGGCTTGTGAGGCTGTGGAGTGCTGTGTTTCCTGTGCCCGTTTTATCAGTTCCTCTGGGTAGGTGGCTTCGTGATACAGGAGTGTGACTTCCTGCAGTATCTCTTTCAGTTTTGGCAGATAGGCTGTGTCTGAGCAGTAGGCATACGAACGCGCCTTTTCTGCGGGGGTAACCAGCCTCTCATTGGGTATCACGGTTCCGTCTTCTGTTGTCCATGAGGCACCTGCCTTGATATTGTTAATCTGCGAGAATGGAATGTTGAAGGCATCAATCATCTCGCGACGGATGTGGGGCAGGGGAGGTGTTTCCCTGAAGAGAAATCCTGCGCATGGGACTCTGTGCTGCAGGGGGATACTCCAGACAGTTACGCTACGGTCTTCGTATATAATATTATGTACGCGCGTATCTATGGGATGAAAAATTATCTGGAATGTGATGCCTTCGCAGTAGATGCGCATAATCTCGTTCAGGAATTCCTGGAGTTGCTGAGGTCCGTGTATATGCAGGTCGGCCGTTCTGCCCAGCAAGGCCATTGTGCTGATGAGTCCGGGCAGGCCGAAAACATGGTCTCCGTGATTGTGGGAGATGAATATGTGTCCTATACGGGCCATCGGCAGTTTCATCTTCTGCAACTGAATCTGAGCTCCTTCTCCACAGTCTATCATGTAGTATTTTCCTCTGATGTTTACAATCTGGGAGCTGGGAAGATGTCTGAGTGTTGGCTTTGCCGAACCGCATCCTAATATATTGACCTCGAAAGTCTCCATTTCTTTCCTTACGGGATTCCTTTTTTTAGTTGAAAAAGGGGCAGCTTTTGTTTGCTGCCCCTTCGTAATATGTTTCGCAGGTTTGCTTTCGATTATTCGCCAGCCTGCATCTTAGCCTTCAGTGCTGCCAATGCATCCAGGTCGCCCAGAGTTGTGCTTGCAGCCTGGTTCTGGATTGTGGGAGCTTCCTCCTTGCGGGTGGCTGTACGCTTGGTAGCCTTCTTAGCCTCGCGAGCTTCTGCACGCTGAACATCCTCGAAGATGCGGCTGTGGCTCAGGATGATGCGCTTGCTCTCCTTGTTGAACTCGATAACCTTGAACTGCAGCTTCTCGTTGAGCTGAGCCTGGCTACCGTCTTCCTTAACAAGGTGCTTGGGAGTGGCAAAGCCCTCTACACCATACTCGAGCTGGATAACAGCGCCCTTGTCGAGCATCTCAACGATAGTACCCTCGTGGATGCTATCCTGAGTGAATACGGTTTCGAATACGTCCCAAGGATTCTCCTCCAACTGCTTGTGGCCGAGAGAGAGACGACGGTTGGTCTTGTCGATTTCGAGTACGCAAACTTCGATTTCTGCGCCAATCTGAGTGAACTCGCTGGGGTGCTTAACCTTCTTGGTCCAGCTGAGGTCGCTGATGTGGATAAGACCGTCAACACCTTCCTCAATCTCAACGAATACACCGAAGTTGGTGAAGTTGCGAACCTTGGCAGTGTGCTTGCTGCCGATGGGGTACTTGGCCTCGATGTTCTCCCAGGGATCGTCCTTGAGCTGCTTGATACCCAGAGACATCTTGCGCTCCTCGCGATCGAGAGTCAGGATAACTGCCTCTACCTCGTCGCCAACCTTCATGAAGTCCTGAGCGCTGCGCAGGTGCTGGCTCCAGCTCATCTCTGAAACGTGGATCAGACCCTCTACGCCGGGAGCGATCTCAACGAATGCTCCGTAGTCAGCCATAACGACAACCTTACCCTTAACGTGGTCACCAACCTTCAGGTCAGCATCCAGAGCATCCCAGGGATGAGGAGTCAACTGCTTCAGACCCAGTGCGATGCGCTTCTTCTCGTTGTCGAAGTCAAGGATAACGACGTTGATCTTCTGATCGAGCTCAACGATTTCCTTGGGATCGTTAACGCGGCCCCAGCTGAGGTCTGTAATGTGAATGAGACCGTCAACGCCACCCAGGTCGATGAATACACCGTAAGAGGTGATGTTCTTAACGGTACCCTCAAGTACCTGACCCTTCTCGAGACGGCCGATAATCTCTTGCTTCTGAGCCTCGAGCTCTGCTTCGATGAGAGCCTTGTGGCTTACGACTACGTTCTTGTAGTCCTGGTTGATCTTAACGACCTTGAACTCCATAGTCTTACCTACGAAGATATCGTAGTCGCGGATGGGCTTAACGTCGATCTGTGAACCGGGCAGGAAGGCCTCGATGCCGAATACGTCGACAATCATACCACCCTTAGTGCGGCACTTAACGTAACCCTTGATAATCTCTTCCTTCTCCAGAGCCTCGTTTACACGATCCCAGCTGCGGCT